>FUFK010037983.1_pt1 | contig 75014 bp, 106 predicted proteins | sample 1021851 | NCBI WGS metagenome assembly FUFK01 (sample SAMEA51879418, study PRJEB19060) | metagenome | reverse complement strand
AGTTTTTTCTTAATTACAGGCTCTTTGTTTTCGACTTTATCTGCAAAGTTACCAGTTACATCTATGTTTTCTTCTGTATTCATAGAAACGATGCTAACCCAACGACAGCCACTATAAATGGATATACGGCCCAAATCATGCTTTCTAATTTATCAAACTTTTTCGATCCTTCTTCAAGCCTTCTTTCTATGTTTTCATAACGTATAGCACACTCGCGTTCGTGCGCAGCTATTTTGTCCATTGCTTGTCGAAGATCTGACATTTATTTTTTAGATTTTTTTACTCTGACTTCGGTATATGCTTCATTCACATCCGGAGTAGATTTATCATCGCCAACGTATTGGCCTTTTTTGTTTCTAGTCCTAACTTTTTTTCGTTCTGTGTTAGTCCAATAGTCAACTACCTTATTCCACCAACTCATATTATTTCTCCTTGGCGCGTCCTATGTTCAGCGCAAACAAATCTATTATAGAATATACTTTTTTAAAAAAATTATCATCCTTTGGTGTTGGGGTTAGAGCTGCTATCAAAGATGCGATGGTTACGATTGCATTGCAGATCATTATAAATTTTAAAATACTCATTATTCCTCCTTGTCTGCGTCTTGTAGACTATCGACATTTTCTTCTACTGACTCTTCTAAACTTTTTAGTTTTTCTACGANAGCTTTTCTTGTNAAAGCAACGGCTTCAAGCTCGTTACCACCCCATGCACCTCTTTTTGAACTAACATCAATAAGCTGTAACATGTTTAAAAATAATTGTCTTTCTTCCATTTTGCACTACCTCTATAAATAATTTATTAGCTTAAAATTTTTTGCACAGAACTCGGACTAACTTTTTTAGCTATATCTGCATCTAATGATGCTTTCATATTAGTTACTGTATCGCTACCTAATGCAGCCTCTACCCATGCTTGTACATCACTATTAGTAAGACTAGACCAATTTTTAAAACTAGATAAATCAGATGTATCTAATGCTTGTGCACCATAACAAGATGCTGTCCAGTTATGACCATCGCTGTCTTTATTAGTGTCGTCCGTAGCAACTAATTTCCAATGAACTGTGTGTACAACATTTGATTTACCACTTTTTGTAGGGTATGTGTCACAAGTTTTACAATCCCATGCATAAGATATTGCCATATTTATTCTCCTTTTAAAATTTTAATTTCAGATTTTAAAGCTTCAATCTGTTCTTGTTGTTCTTGTATTGCTTTTGTTAATACAGCCATATAACCTGATGTCATACCACCTGTAAGATTTTTTGTTTTAATTTCATCATTATCAGTAACAGTATATTCTGGTAAAACTTTTTCAACTTCTTGTGCTACGAAACCTGCTTCAATATGTTCTCCATTTTCTTTCCAATCAAAAGAAACTGGATTTAATGCTAATACTTTATCTAATGAACCTGAAATTGGTTNTATNTTTTCTTTNANNCTTTCATCTGATGNTGNAACAAATNNAACATTANNANNACCATTACCTNCAATNGCACCCATANTTGTTCCAAAATTATTAGCAAAAAAGTAAATAAATCTACCACTAGAATCTGTTGTTGTTGAAGCCTTTGATAAAGCAATAACACCACAGGTATCAGAACTGGAAGTATTCCTAACGTCCATAATAGCGTTTCCTGCACCTGTTCCACTACCTTCTACGGATAACATATTATCACTTTGTAAAGCAGTAGTTCTGCCTATAAACATACGACCACTACTATTAACACGAAATCTCTCATTTAATGAGTTATCTTGTACACTTTCAAATATAAATGCACTACTTACTGCATTATCAGCGTTCCATGCTTCTGCACCCTCGGTTCTTATTCTTGCTGCTGTTACTATGGCATTAGTGTCTGACCTTTCAGATTGTAATTTTAATGCAGAACCATAACCACCAGCTTGGGAATTTATTATATTTAATCCGTTGGTATGTGCAGTTGCGGCATGAGTTGTAGAAAGTTCACCTAAATTATCAATTTTCATTTTCTCTGTTGCAGATGAAGCACCATCTGTTGTAGTAAAAAACACCATTCTTGTTGGATAATCATTACTTGCCCAAGTACCATCACCTTCTACCATAATTTTAGCTGCATTGTGAATACCTACTCCACCACTTGTTACACCACCAAAATGTACGCTACCTAAGTCATCATTATTGACAATAGAGCCAAAGCCTGTGAATGATAAAGTAAGAACTGAACCACCATCAGCACCTGAACCACCTTCAGCAATATGGACACCAGATTGAGGCGTGGTAGTCCCCACACCCAACTTTCCTTGGTCATTNAATCTCATTTTCTCACTTAGATTATTTGCTGTAGAAGTGCTAAATGTTATTTGTCCGTTATCTTTATTAGTAGTGTCATCTGCTGTTTTAAGTTGTATATCACATACATCAGTTCCATTCCATGTTCCTAATAATTGTCCTAAAACTCTGTTAGAGTTGCTTCTATTTACATTAAATTGCAACAGTCCAGAATGGTCGCCTGTGCTTTTTACAAGAACACCCTGTCCACCACTACTAATACCTAAATGTAGATTATTTGCTGGCGAAGTCTCATTAATTCCAACCTTACCTGTATCTAAAATTGTCATTCTAGTTTGATAAGCACTTGAATTATCCCAAAGGTTAAAATCTATTGAATCTCCATCCCCTGCTATTCTTGAATCATCATTATTATTTAAACTGATATAAGCACCAGCAGAATTTAATTGTATGTTGTGATTAAATTTAGCTGTACCTGCATCTGACATATCAAGGGTAAGAGCAGTAACATCTGAGCCACCATCATTACCTATAAATGATAAATCTGCATCAGATGTAGAAGCGGTTATACTTGCATTACCACCTGCTAAAACTAAATCGGGAGTTGAATCTAAATTAAATGTAATTCTATTTGTGCCACCATCTTTCATGCTTATTGTTGAGCCATCAGCATCAAAAATTATGTCTCCACCAACATCTAGTGTTAAATCGCCACTATCAGAAATAGTAGAGCCATCAATAGTTATATCATCAACTGTAAGTGTTGTAAGAGTTCCAAGACTTGTAATATTAGTTTGTGCTGCATCTGATACTTTTAAATTAGCAAAAGCATCTACCATAGCTGCACCAGAACCAGCTCCATCAGAATAAATAGCTTTCACTTCTCCTGCTGGTACAGTTACATTAGCACCACTACCTTGNGANATAATTATNTTTTGTGAACCTGATGTTCCGTTNTCTATAAACCAAAGNTTNGATACTGTGTTTGGTCCAATAGTAATAGTACAAGCTGAATCNANNGTACCTGTNTATTTTANNTAAATANNNCNNCCNGGGTCTGTNGNACCATCNGCTATTGTAGTTGTATGTGTGTCTGCNTTNGTAGTAATAGCTTCAGTGCCAAAGCTAAATGCTTCAGCTATTAATTCTAAATTTGTGTTCGTAGATGCACCCCAGGTTCCTGATTCGTCACCTGTAGCTATTTCTTTTAACCTTAAATCATTTACATAAGTTGCCATTTTTTATGCTACCTCTTCCCAATTTGGGGTTTGTGTTTCATTAATTTCAGCAAAGGATGAACTTTGGTCAGTATTTATATTAGCATAATTTTTTGTCTGTGTATCATCTATCAGGGACCAAATAAGAACTGAACCTACTTCACCAGTACCTGATACACCTGTAATAAGCACATTTGCTTTATTTATAGTAGTTACAGAACCTACACCTCCAGTTGCAGAAACACCATCAATGTTAAATTGTGCATTGTGATGAATTGTTACCGAACCAACTGCAGAAGTAGCAGCTAAACCTGATATTACAACATTTGCCTCTCCATCTACATCAACTCCAACACTACCAACTGAGCCTACTGCTCCAGGTGCATTAGCAACTGCATCGCCATTAACACCTACGCCTCCTATAGCAGATGTGCCAACTTGTGAACTAGGTGTTACATTTGCTTTTGCAACTGTAGATACGGTGCCTAATGCACTTGTTCCAACTTGTGTTGACGGCGTAACATTAGCTTTTGCTACAACCGTAGCTGTGCCAAGAGCACTTGTAGATGATTGTCCTGTGAGAGTTAAATTAGCTTCACAATCAAAAGTAGGGGTACCCACTGCTGTGGTGCCAACTTGAGAAGAGGGAGTTACATTAGCTTTGGCTACTACGGATACAGTGCCTAACGCACTGGTAGCTGCTAATCCTGTGAGAGTAACTGGTATAGGTTCGCCCCAGGTACCTTGTCCCCAGGTGCCTCGACCCCAACCAGTTATGTTAGCCATAGTAGGCTAACCTAAGCTATTCTGATAATAGCTGTACTAGCTGCTGCGGCTGGAAAAACTATGGTGAAGTCGCCTGCTGTTGATGTTTTATCTCCGCCAAAATCTATTGTTGCAACAGAAGCATTAGTTGCAGATGAATTATAAATCATACAACCTCTAGCTGTAATTGTAGCCGTACCAAAAGTTAAATCAGCAAAATCAGTAAAACCAGTAGTGCCACTTGATGTTGGGTCAACTCTTGTTAAATTACTACCACCAGAAGTATAGTTGGTACCACTTGCTTGTCCTGTTGTAGTAAAAGCTGTAGTAGTAGCACCTAACGTAGCGGAACTTGTATATAAAGCTAATTTAAAAGTACCACCTCCAGAGTTTTTAAAGTTGTGAACTCCCTCTAAAAGTTGTTTTTTGAAGCTAGTTGTTAATGTTGATGTTATAGCCATATTAAATCCTTTTTATAATATTTGCTAACTCTGTATCGCCTTGTTTTATAAAGTCTTGTATCAGAGTAGCTTTATAGGATTTTAACGCATTTTTTATATAAATCAAACAAACCTTGTAAATCAAATCTTTATAAGCTTTTGCTTGTTCTTTAATGTATGGGTCCTCGCTATCACTACTACTAACAATTTTTTCTGTAAGTCTTTCTGCCCAAAATTCTGGTGTATGGCCTCCATAATTTGAAGTTTTTGCTTCTATAAGGCCTAAACCAGGCATACCTGCAGGTGTTATTTTGTCTACCATTTCTTTGGTTCAACAGGTTTTAAATGTGAATCGTGCCTGTCTATTAGCATCGGTTCTTGTTTCTTTTTTACAATATCTAAGGTATCAACTCTTTTTAATTCAATACCATTTTCACCAACCAAAATAATATAAGGATTTTTTAATCTATGGTATCCGTATAACTTTTGTTCTGCTGGAACGTCTGTATCTAATAAACCTGAACTGTGTGCTACTTCTACTTGCATACCTGCTGATATACATTTACTTAGCCAAAACTCTACACAGCCTCTACCAGCTTCTGCAAAATGTAAATTGCCTTTGTAACTGAAATCTATACCAAACATTTTTAAATTTGCCACTTCGTTCCAATATGCAAATGCTACAGCGTAGGCTACTGTGTTATTTAAGTAATGACAGTTTGAGTATTGCACTACTTCTTCTAATGGAAACTCTACGAGACCTGGACATCTATCATCTAGCTCACACGTATATATAGGACCTTCATGTTCTTGCAGCATATCAGCCATGCTTTTAGTTTGACCACCAGCATCATCTGTATCTAAAAACCTAGAAGCAGGGTCCATCATAAATACTCTATCGTGGTAAATGACTGAAGCTACGCCATTTATGGCCCATACTTCATCAAAATGTACTCCGTGTGATTTAGCTAAATTATAATCAAACCAGCTCTTACCCATACCAACTATGGCAACTGATTTGCCCTTAAGACTTTCTATTTGTTTCATAAATTTTAACTAACCGTTGACCTCAAAGAATCGTAACGGTATTCGTCTCTCCTTCCGCGAGCTTCTGCAAGGTTTTTAAGCCTTGTTATTTCTAGTGTAAAACGTTGCTCGTACTGCTTCTGCATATCGCTTTCACCTTTTAAAAAAATATTTGCTTCAACAAGTGAACCATATAACAAAGCGTTTCTTGCATTATTAGATAGCCATGTCCCTGTTGTGTCTGTAACTAATGAATTTGGTTTAAAAAGATAATGTAATTCAACATTATAATCTGCATCTGGCACAGGACTTACTATCAAAGTAGAACCGTTGTCACTTGCTGTTGAAAGTTCTTTGTCAAAATCTGCGTAATATAAAGGTTGACTTCTTGCTGTTGCATCTGTTGGGTCTACAGCATACTCACGCATGAATGTTGGATGTTTTTTATCTAAATACTTATAATCGCCGTTAGAATCAATAATAGCTAAAGAAAAACTCATTTGAAAATCAGTAGGTGCTGTTAGATAAGTATTACCAGTAGTAAGATTACCTGTAACATTTTTTCTAAAAAAATCAAACTGTATAAGTTCAAATATTCTTTCTTCAGCGTTTTTGATAAAATCGTCTAAAGTATTTACAAATGTAGTTTCTGTGTTTTCTACATAGTTTTGTATAAGAGTTTTTAATTCAGATAATGTCATGTAATTATTGTAACCTCGCCAACGCTACCTGTCATCTCACTAACAGTAAAGTTAGTCGGTAGAGTAGATGGATTCATGTAGTCTGGTAAAAAAATATTAGAATTTACAACCACAACAAAACCTTCACCTTCTTCATGGTCGTTGTTTGGTCTTGGTTTATATAATGCTTCTGGGTCAGCTGTTGCTGTTAAAGGTTCTAGTTGTGGATGTTTTGGTTCNTAGCAANTNGNACAAACNTTTNNACCNTTCCATTCTTCTNNTAATTCNNNTAATTTNTATTCAAAANCNCANCNNTCNCATAAACCTTTNGCAAACTTGCCTAATGCGTATGCCATCAATTCATCCTAATATCAGGTCGTACACGAAATGAAGCTCTATCTTCATCTTGGTCAGCTGCTCTTTGAAATTCTTCATCATATAAAGCTTTGAGTTGTGGTGTAAGCTGTGGGTTTTTCTTTTGCGATAAATAATAGGCTAACCCAGCAACAAAACATGGGTAAAATCTAAAAGGCATATCCATTGTGTTTGTAGCTTTATCTGCATCGTCCATACGCACAAGTTTATTGAATACTAAAACATCTGTGCTGTTTTCTGGTGCTGGCCATATTTTTAAAGATGGTGTTGTTAACTTATCAAAGAAAAATTGTGAGGGTCTTGCCTTGGTTGTTTTATTCGGTATGTTTAGATACTCTGACCTGCTTACACGATTCATGCTAATGTCAGTTTGTGTTTGATTAACAGTTCTTCTTAAAACAACGTCTAAAACATCAATCACATTAGAATTTAACGAATAGCTCGTAGTTCCCTCTGAAACAGTTTGTGTGGCTTGCTCTATAGTCCACTGATTTAATCCTCTGTTTGCCCATTCTGCAAGCATAAGATTTACACTTCTTATAGCTGTTTTTAGGTCATAACCTGTTCTAAGTTCTGCACCACACCTTTCATATGCTTCTTCAATAAATTCAGTAACATTTGGTTCAAAATTAGTGCTTCCAGATAATGCCATTAGTCTTTCCTGTCATCTTGATTATATAGATTATCAAAAGTTATGTTTGAATCCATATAACTATCGTGTTTTTCTGCTGAATGAATCCACTGACTAGGAGAAAAATCTGGTGGACCTTCTCCTACACGCCATAATGCTGGATTTGTCGCTCTTACTCTATTATTTGGTAAAGCTACAAAATTACCAGTGTATTCACCAGCGTCTGTTAAGTATAGCACATGACTTTGTTTATGTTGTGCAGAATCATCTGCAATACTATTTTCAGTGTAATCTACTGTAAACATATAAGTTCCTGTGTAAAACTCGCCATTTATTTTACATATCCAAGGTGATGAGCTAACTCTATCTAACACCACAACGGAATGATGATGTGACAAACAATCCCACGGTTGAGCTAAATGGTCTTCCATAGGTGTNGGCCATTCTNCTAAAGGNNNNTCNGCTATAAGNGCNTGTATNGGCATCCTTGCCCACATGGCACCTCCATGTATNTTTTCNTCAGGATNNTCNTCTAAATCAGTCTCACAGCCTGTGAAGACTACTTGAAATGATAATGACCTGTCTGGAATGGTATTTACTGCAAAAGCTAATGCGTGTAAGTATTCTCCATGATATTTTTGATGATTTGCTGTAAATTCTTTACGCACCCAACATTTGAACTGTGGTATGTTCGATATTAAATAAGACAAAATAACCCCCGTTATTAAAAATTAAACTTTTCCGCCTTTTGACATATATTTTGAAGCTTTGCCGCCTTTGGCCATGTACTTAGAAGCTTTACCGCCCTTTGCCATGTACTTAGAAGCCTTGCCTCCTTTTGCCATGTATTTACTAGCTTTTCCGCCTTTGGCCATGTACTTTGAAGCCTTTCCGCCTTTAGCCATACCTTTTGGGTTTTTTACAGGTCCACCAGTAGCATAATATTTAGTTCTTTTAAACATAATTAATCCTTTTTCTTTGGTCTGCCTCTTTTAGCAGTTGTTTTCTTTTTTGCAGGAGCTTTTTTCTTAGGCATATTTATGTAAATACGCTCGTCAGATACTGGCTCATCTGGTCTAACTTTTGCGTTTAGTCTAGCTTGTAGTTTCGGGTCCTCAGATTTTTTCTTTGGCATAATATCTCCTAACTAATGGTTGTTACTTTTCTTCGGTTATTCATTACAGCTCCACAACCTTTAGCTATAAAACCACCTTTTTTCTTTTTTACACGATTTTGCTTTCGCATTGCTGTTTCAATCGCCATACCTCTTTTTTTTTCGTAAGAAGATAGTTTACCATCTTTATTCAAATCTGCTTTTTCTTTATTTTTAACCATAAATCCACCTTTTTTTAATTTTACTTTAGCTTTTTTTGTATTTGCTACTACTGTTTTGCCTTTTGCTCCAGCTCTTTTCTTTTTCCTGGCAGTTGTTGCTCTTTCTGATTTAGATAAACTTCTTGCTTTAGCTGCTGGTAAACATCTATCTGGGTTTTTTTTATCTTTGCTTGTACCACATGGTCCTTTGATTGAACCATCTGTTCCTATACGCACCCAGTTTTGTTTTCTCCATTCAGCTAATTGTCCCATTATCTTAACCTGTTTGACATCACTGCACCTTGACCACGAATTGAAACAAAACCACCTGCTGCTTTTTTCTTTCTTTTCTTGCTGCCCTTTGCATAATTTGGGTCTTTACAATATTTAGAAGCAGCCATATTTGCATAAGCAGATGGGTATGTATCAAAAGTTCTTCTAGCCCAAGCTTTACCTTCTGGACAAATTTTGCCACCGCTTTTAACCTTGCCACCTTTTTTCATCTTTATAGATTGTAAAGTTTTTGCTTGTTTAGCGTGTGTTTTACTTGCTTTCTGCAATCCTTTTATAACTTTATTTAGTTTCTTTTTTGCCATAATTCAAACCGTCCAAATGATAGTTTAGCGTAAGCTCTTCGCCAATACTAATTTTTTTTGACGTTATTACGTTATAAACTCTATAGTCGTCCCAATCTAATTGTTCACTAAGATAGCAATTAGAGTCTTCTGAGTGATTTAAAAACCCTCCAATAGATGTTCTTACATAACCTTGTATTATTGGAACTTTTATATGTGACATACCCAAATCAAATTCCTCATCGATATTATCTACTGCAAATAACCCAAACCCTTCTATAGGACTTTTTTTTACTTCAACACAGTCTGGTAGTGGTTTATAATAAAATTTATTATAGACAGGATACATTTAACATTTCCATCTTCTTCTTGCTTGTCTAATTCTTGAGTTGGGATTATTTCTAGTTTTAGCCGAACTTTTTTTGAGTTGTCCTAAAGACCTAGCACAATAAGATTTTCTTCTTTTAGCGGCTTTACTACCTTTTTTAACTTTTCCAGTGACAGCTCCTTTGAGTTTTGAGCCAGGATTTGCTTTTCTATATGCTCTAATACCTTTCTTGGTCATGCCCGCCCCACTTTTAGTGGGACGGTAATTACCACCTTTACCAGTTGTTCTGCGTATAGATTTAGCTTTTTTTCTTTTTACAACCATTCATTAATAGTTTTTATTCAATACCAAAATGATGGAGTAAGCGTCACCACTTGAGTGGCCAACAGTTGTAAAGTCTATATCACCCGTTACACCAGAGCCTGCATTATTTGGTATCCCAGAAAATAAATCATAATATTCATCTCCTGTGCTATCTGCTGGTAATGGCATAGCTAAAACATTAGTGNTAGCATCAAACTCNATGTTNACTCNCATACCAACNCAAGCCCAATANATACGAGCTATNGAAACNCTNGTACAAGATTCACCNGCNNTATTAGNANNTANTGCTGAAACATCAACNTTTTTNACNGCNGANTCNCCTGTACCGTCTGATACATTAGTAAACTTTAATACTGCGACTCTCTCACCATCTTGAATAGTTTGCGAAGTTACTGTATCTGCCATTGTTTACTCCTATCTTTCTACTGCTGCTACAACGTAGTCAATNGTCATAGTTTGTGCTGAAGCTTCACCATTTTGTATACCAAATGATACNGTTAATTCTTCGTCATCAGGTAGGTTTGTGATAGCAACTCCAACTGGTGCAGCATTNTNTATTGAGTAAAATACTTTTGAAGCATCTGGGTCAATAAACCAAGTAGTNGTGATAAAAGTATCATCTGCCATNGTTGCTACATCTTCTGTAGTGGTTGCAGTATTGTCTTTCTCNACTAANAAATCTAACCCTGCGTCACCGTCTGCAGAAATGAAGAAAACACCATCAGTAGTATCAAGAGGTGTTGTNTCTGTTATACCAAGACCCATAACAAAATCAGATTGGTCTACATCGTTTACTTTGAATCTAGCAGAAAAGTATGCTTTCTTACTTGTGCTTAATTTAAACCCTTCACCTTTGAGTTGTAAAAAGTCTAAATCATTATCACCTGCAGCGTTGGTAAGCAATAAAGCTCCACCTGCTGAAGATGTAACAGCTTCAGATGCACTACCAGTACCAGCCTCAGTAGTTGTTATAGTCCAATCACCAGAATTATATGTAAAGAAATCATTGTGATACATATAAAATGTTTGGTCTGATGGATATGGTGCGAACATGGGTTGGTTTTTCTTATGCTCAGTTGCAACAGTATTACCTGCCCATAATATTAAGTTTTGAAAATGTGGATTAGCCATTATGAACTCCTTTACTTGTATTAATGGAAATCGAAATCGACCCTCATTAAGCTAATTAATTTTAAACTACCTTGAGTGTACACCTAGAAATCAAAGTAATCAACAAAAAAAGGGAGCCGAAGCTCCCTTAGAATTGTAGTTGAGTGAGAAACGCTACAATAAATCGTTCCTTAAGCTCCTTGAGAACCGTAAACGGCTCTAAAGTTTGAATATCCGAAGCTATAACGCTCTCTAGCTTTGTATCTCATGTTACCAGTGTCAAAATCACCTTCTAGTGATGTTTGCATTGGAGACCTTTCAAAATACTTAAACCCGTCTGGGCAGTCAGTTTTGATGAAATACGCATCTGTATCTGTTAGATAGTTGTTTACAACATATCCATCAGGAAGCATACCAGTGTTTCTGATAGCGTTAATGTCATTGTCAGATGTGCCTACTCTGCCTGGGCTTTGTAGTAATCTGTCAGCAACAAACACTAACTGAGGTGGAATGATGAGCTTCATACCTTTTAACGCAATATTAAGACCTTTATCATCTGTAAATGTAGAGATATTAATTAAAGCGTCTTCAAGAGAAGTTTCATTTAAGTCCGCCATAGTGGTAGCTCTGTTTGCTAGTGAACCGCCTCCGCCTAGTGGATGGTCTGTAGCAACAAGCACTTTGCCATCGCCACCAGTTGTAGAGAACGCATTGTTCAATACAGCTGCTGCTTTGATTTGCTTGGTGTTAGCCATAGACCTTGCTAGAGCTTTGGTGTATCTTGCTCCGAGTCTGTCATACAAATTGTCTTCAATTGCTTCTTCAGTTAGTGCGAAAGCTAAAGCCACTGTTTCGTGGGTATAACGTGAAGTATAACCTTCGTTAGCTGTATCAAATCTGACACCGCTACCTTCAGCTTTTACTTCTGCGTTACCAAACCCTACTATTAGGGTTTCTTCTTCAAACGCTCTATCAGAAGTCTCTGAATCGTAGATTTCTGTATGTTGAGCTTCGTATCTGGCATATTCCATACCGAACAAAGCATTAAGACCTGGCTCTAATTCTTTAGCTAATTGTGCTCTATTAATTGCCATTATTTATACTCCTGTTGGGTCGATATAGAAATGCTCATTAAATTTAACAATCACATTCACGTTAGCTGAACCTGTTGTACTGTTATCTGGGTCACTCGAAAAGCCCATAATTCTAAACGTAGCAGTTGTAGCTGCTGTTGTTCCAGATAGTTCCATTGCTGACATACCAGTTTTGGTAGAGCCAGAAGTATAGGAAATATCTGCGTTCAAACCGACATCAGTTTGAGCTGGAGAACCTGCACTTTGAATTTCAAATACAGCATCAGGGTCATCTANNACAAATGCTTTNATATCGGACGATACAGTNCCATCNGGGNAATGAGAACTNAAAANAGTCTCACCTGAAGAGTTTGTAAAAGTACAACCTCTAAANACACCNAANGCTTCATCNCCAGCAGCAGCTACTAAAATAGTACCTGTGTTGNNCATTTTTACTAAATCGCCNGAAAAAATATTCCCAGAAGCACCAGAGGCAATTTCNTATTCTGTNACNCCANNATTTTGGACTCCAGAACCTAATTTACCTACTACTCGTGCTCCAAATGGGGCATTTTTGTTAGCCATAATAAGTCACCTTATATTTGTTATTTAAAGTTTGGTAATCAACTACGTTGACCACCGCCAAAAGTTACTTTGCTTTTTCTCTCTGGATTTAAAATCGGAGAGCTTGGGTCTGATTCCCTCATCATATCGTTATCNACAGCNTCTTGCTGTGTTTGTGCACGNGCAGCATAGTAGGAGTTTCTCTCTTCNCGTGTTTCATTAGGAATCCTTGCCAANAGCAAACCACCTCGTTTTACNACTCCTGCGTGTTGGCCTTCATCAACAGTCGTATATTTTTTTCTGTCCTCNNCACTTANNTCTTCAGCTCNNACNAGTTCAAAACCCTCGCTCAATCTNNCAGNTACNTTGNCTCGGTCTTCTACGCCTANTGTTTCGGCTCTNATCCACCTGTTGGTATAACCTTCAGGTGCTGCNGGAGCATCCAACTTAGATGGTGGGCTCCANGGTTTGCGAGCTTCNTTANTAGCTCGNGTGTCGGCAGAACGTGATGTTCTGTTTGTGTTTTTGTTATCTTTTTCAGTCATAACTATTACCTTTTAACATATTTTGCGTACTCTGTTAAGGGTACGTTTAATCTTTTTGCCATTTGAACTTCTGCTGGAGACAACTTAACTTGTCTTTTTGAGCCGCCTTTACCAGCTACTCTACCTGCCGAAGCCACCTTTTGTTGAGGCTTCGATTTAGCAGAAGACTCTCCAAACTCTTGCGGAAACTTTTCACGCATCCTTTTATCTACTTCATTGTAATAATCATCAGATTTTGGGTCATAACCTTCTGATATTAACGATTTATCTATAGAAAAAGCTGCTAAAGTCATAATTTCATCTTCGCCAAACCAACTATTTTTCTCAACCCAAGCTTCTTGTTTTTCATCTAATTTAGGCGGTTGAGCTTGTGCAGGGGGTTGTGCATAAGTTTGTTGCGTATTTTGCGGCTGTAAAGGCTGCACAGGAACGTTTTGTTCGATTGCTGCCTTAGACACATTAACTTTATTCTCTTCAACAGCTATTTTAGCTAAAACATCTTGTGCTTTTGCTACTTTTTCAAAATCTTGCACTTCATGTGCAGCTTTCAAAGCAGACATAGCTTGTTGTTTTTGTGATTTTAGCCTGTTTTCAGCCTCCATCAGGTAAGACCTATCTAAATTAGAACTTTTTGCTCTAAGCTGTTCGTTCTCTGCTGCTGTTCTTTTTGCGTATTCATAAGCAGATTCTTGACCTCTTTCTGCTTCACGCAACTTACGAGTTAGGGTATTTATTCTTTTTTGAACGCTTTTTGAATAATCTTCTAATTCATCTTCTTTTTTTGTTTCTTCTGTATCTGAAACATCTTCTATTTGGTCATCTGCTTCTTTATCTACAGGCTCTCTTGGTATCTGCGTTTGTTCTTTTTCTTCTTCAACAGGTTCGATTTCAACAACCTCACCTTCTTCTATTTCTGTTTCTTCTACTGCTTTTGCATTTTCTTCAGACATATTTTCTCCTTATACTGCAAGAATATCGTCAGGGTCTAATATAGTCGCTATTACCTCATCATCATTTATGATACGGCACTCAGACTCGTCACCAAGTCTAAATCTAGCTCCAGCATATCTACCTATCAATACCCATTGTTTTTCCTGACACCACGGATGGTCAAACTTACTTGTATCCTTGTAGCAATCAGGACCCATTTTTACAACATAACCAACAACTGTAGCTAAAGACTCTCTATCTACTGTCTGTTGAACTAAGTGTATTCCACCTTCAGTGACCGCTTTACCTTTATATGGTAATAAAAGTATTCTCCAACCTGTTGGTTGTGGCATACGGTCTAAAAATGATTTTTCTAATAATGTTGGGTCTAATACCCGTGCAGACTCTTTTACGTATGCAGGGTTTTCTTGTAATTTTACACCATCTTGTTTTGGTGTTTCGGTATTTGTTTGTTTTTGTTTTTGCTCTGCCTCTATAGACTTTGCAACATGGTCAGGTACTTGAATCTGTGACATCTTGTTGTATTTTTCCTAGCAGTTCTCTAAATATATTTTCTGCGTCAGCGAGAGAACTGTAACGCCCACGCAAATATTCATATTGAGAAAAATCACTACAGCCTGCTAACATAGCATCTTTAGTGTCTTCTCTTCTTGCTTCAATTTCTTTTAGAAATTTTTTAGCAAGCCAAACTGAATCCATTAATAAACGCCAGAAAACTTGCCGCCAAATTCAGCAGCACCCATGCCTCTACATTTACCCTTACCCATTCCTGGTTGTGGTTTTGTATTAGCCTTAAAAGTACCAGCTTTAGTTTTCAAAGACGCATTGCCTTTATTGCTATAGCCATTTTTATTTTTTAATACTTTAGGTGTTTTCTGTTGATTGATTTCTGTTCTTTTAATCATGTGGTTTATTATTATGTGTGTTTTTTAAATTTGCAAGTTTTATTTTTGATTTTCTATATCCATTAATTTGAATCTAGCCTGTTGTTCTAACCTAGCTCTAGCTGTTTCATCACGCAATTCTGCAATATCTTCCATAGCACCAATACGTTCACGGTCTACATTAATACGTCTTTGTGCTTCAGCTGCTTTACGCTGTTCTTCTTGTATAAACTGTTGTTGTTCTAAAGATAACTCTTGGCCTTTCAGTGCTAATTCTTGTTTTCTAATCGATACAAGTGGGTCTTCATCTTCAGGATTTGCAACCTGTTGACTGAACTCTTGTATAAGCTGTGCCAAAATTGGTGCAGAAAATTGTGCAAGTATATCTCCAGCTTGTTGCACAAGTTGTTCTGCTTCTGCTGGACTTGCTTGTTGAGCTTGCTGTTGTATTTGTTGAAACTGTTGTTGAACATCAGGTGGCATTTGTTGTTCTCCCATAGCATCTGCTTTCATTTGCAAATGTTGCATGATGTGTGAATGTATCAGTGCTTGGACTTGTGCGTTCATCTGCACAGGTGGTGTTTGCAGTAGTGCTAAGTGTGTTGCTATATGTGCATCATGGTTTTGTTGACCAAAAGCTTGTGCCTGTTGCCCAAGCAACAATTTGTTGTTTTCAAACCCTGCTTCCATAGGTTTTGGGTCTGTAGGGGGTGGTGGTGTTAATATTTGCTCAATATTGTCTACACCTATCGCAGCATACATACGTTTGTAAGACTCATAAATACCATTTGGTCCATGAATTTCTGGATTAGATTGAACTAAAGCCATCATCTCTTGTGCCATAGCTATTCTTTGCGACTGACTAAATATATCTGGATTTGAAACTGGGAAAACATCTATATTGTCATCAAAGTCAGATAATTTAATTGTAGCCTCACCATTTGCAATTGCATAAGGATATTCTGGTGGTAAATACTCTTGAAACACTTGTGCAAGTAATCTAAATTCTTTTTTCTGTGAATTATGCAATCTTTTGTGTATAGCTGATAAAACTTTTGTAGAACGCTCTAAAAGAGCTAAAGTTGTACCTACAGGAGCATTAGGATTACCTTTACCAGTGTTTATTTCTGCTATTGACGCAAACTTTTTACCGCCATCTACTAAAATACCTAACAAATCAAGCAAAGTTCTACTTGGTTCTTTAAATGGTAGAGGCTGTATAGCTTGACTTAGTACACCACCAGGGGCATCTACATCTCTAAATTCTCCTGGCTGTAAAGGCACATCTTCATCTCGTATTCTTATGCCACGAGTTTTAAAACCTGCTGGTAAGTTTGCTAGCGTGCCTGCATCAATTAATTGTCTAAGTATTGAAGTAGAGGCTTTTGATAAGCCACCAATCATATGTGTTAACCCAAATCCATAAAAACCAAGACCAGGCAAAAACTTAAAATGTACAAAGTATTCTATTTTGTTTTTAAGTGGGTCTTGTTCTTGATAGTTTCTTCTGATAGATAATATATCATTTGAGCCTGCATCAATAGTTACAATGTATGGTAGTTTTATACCTGTTAGTTCGCCATTGTCATTAGTGTCTTCAAAACCATTAAGTTCTAAATTACAATGCACTTCATACAAAATTGATACTTCACCCGTATCGTGTGCAGCTTGTATGCCTGATAGTTTTTCTATTTCTTCTTTGACATCTGAAGTGTCTGATACGTCATCTCCATAGTCAACATCAACGCTTCTGTAAAAACCTATGGCTTGAAGTTTTTTTACTTCGTTTTCTGCCATTTTTACCACGTTTGTAATTCTTGGGCAGGATTCTAAATCAGTTGTATAGTAGGGGACAATTAAATCTTCTGGTGCAACAAATTTTGATACTGCTCTACCTAGAGCTTCATCGTAATATACTTTTTTAAACGCAGAACCAGCCAAAGGTAGATAAAACAACATTTGGTCAAGCTCTTCATCAAACTCCTCCATAACATGGGTTATTTGATAATTCATAAACTCTTTGACTCTTTGTGCTTGCTCTTCAACAGCTGAACTGTAAGCACCAACTATTTGTGTTTTAACAGGTCCGCCTGAAGGTAATAATTCTTTATATGCTTGTGCTTGAAAGGTTGTTACTGCTTCTCCAAGCAAAGGATGTATTACACCTGATGCACCTTCAAAGGGCTCAGACCTTTCGTCATCAAACTTCATACCTAAGTATTTAAGACCATCTGTGTAAGTTCTTTCCCAGTCTTCACGTGATGCTTTATCTTTTTCTATACCATCTAATAGCTCGTTTGCTATTTGCATGAGTTCGGATTCATCCATAGATTCTGCTAAATTTTCATCAAACCCTGTCATACGTGGTTCTTGTATGCTTGATTCTAATACAGCACTACCATCTTCTTGCATGATAAAGTCTTCTTCGCCAGCTTCTTGTATAGCATCTAATGCTATTTGCATACCTTCGTTGCCTAAAGGTATTTGATTTTCTTCGTTGAGTACGGTTGGATTGATGTCTTTTTCTATTGCCATTAGTAATATACCCTTCTAACTGGTGCCTTTTCTCTATCTTGGTAATCATCATCAAGTGATACCAAGCCCCCCTCTCTAAATCTCATTAGAGCTTGTGTCATAGTATCACATAAATCATCGTTTTTACCAAAAGGAAAGGCTGCACACTCTTCAATCATTTCTTCAGCAAACTTTTTTTGCGGTGCCCAAACCAAACCAGATTCAAATATGGGTGCAACAGAGTGCATCCTTGTAGACTTATCATGCCCTCTTGTAGGTGAATAATTGACGACAGGTATGCCTAATCTACGCAATTCGTGTGTAAGTGGCGTACCAGATGCTTTTGCTTCAATCAAAGTCATATCTGGCTCCCAATATTTATATTCATTAAAAGCAATACGTTTAAGCTCTGGAAAGTCCCATCTGCCTTTTTGTGCGTCTAATAAAACAATACACTCAGGTGAATCAGGAGTAGGTTGAAACACACCCCACGTTGATATAGCAGAATAGTCTGAATTTTCTTTTTTAGAAAAAGCAGTATCGTAGCTTTGTATTATGTAACTTACAGGCGGTAAAGAATCATGTTCCCACATATTCCACCATTCACGTTTAATAATTGAACCTTCTTCTGATGTAGGATTTTGCATCCATTGTGCGTTCCATTTTTGTACAGGCAATGAAGCTTTTACTTTTTCTAATTCTTTAAGTTCCCAAAACTCAGGCCATAAAGCGTTGTTAGTTTCTGGAAATATAGCAGGAAACTCTACAATTTCCCATTGGTCGGCTGCTTCTTCTTTCTGTGCATCTAACAGTTTCGCAGTCAAGTCAATGGTGCTCCACCTAGTCATCACAAGTATGATAGCTCCACCAGGTTGTAAACGCTGTCTAGGTCCAGAGGTGTACCACTCCCAACATGATTCTAAAGCACTAGGACTTAATGCGTCTTGTTCTGAATGTGGGTCATCAATAATTAATAAATCAGCACCACGACCTGTTATAGCTCCACCTACACCTGCTGCAAAATATTCACCACCTTTGTTTGTTTCCCATCTACCTGCTGACTTGGAATCAGCTTGAAGCTCTACTTTGTCAAAAATACGTTTGTATTCATCTGTGTCCATCATATTTCTAACTTTACGACCAAACCTTACAGCAAGCTCGCCTGTATGAGTAGTCTGCATAATTTTACGGTTGGGCTGTTTACCCATAATCCAAGCAGGAAAATAGGTAGAACAAAACTCTGATTTAGTATGTCTAGGTGGCATATTGACAATAAGTCGGTTTATTTTACCGTTAGCAACATCTTCAAGTTTTTGTGCAAAGATTTTATGATGACGACCACAAACAAACTCTGGCCACATATATCTCACATATTCCAAAAAACTATTTTGACATTTATTTTGATTTTTTAATAACTCTAAGCGTTCTTGTAAAACAAGGGTTTCTTTAATTTCTTGGTCTGATAAATGTGAAAGGTTCAAAACTGCCTACCAAATTCAATACTAAGCGGTTGTCCGTAAGTAAGTTCACGCAATTGTGAATCAATATTGTCAGGCATATTTATTGTTTGTGTTGCTTTTGGGTCATATGTTAGGTTAAAAAATCCACCTGTTTCAGGATTTTCGTACATATACTGCAAACGTAAGCCAGCATTTTTAAGTGTGTCTACCATAAACGATAGTCCGATAGAGCCTCTACCACCAAGCCTTGTGCGTGGGGCAACATTAAAATCTTTTATCGGTGCAAGACTTTGCCCCTCGCCACCCAAAATATCAACTTCATATTTACCGTATAAGTCTCGATTCGGTTGTTTTGATATTTCTAGCTGGGTTGGTACTCGATAGGTTTCACCATACAACGAGTCTGCAGGAAAAATATCTTTATCCAAAGTATATCTACCAGATAGTGCGTAATCATGCCCAGGTTGTTTCATTACGTCAAACTGAAAAGGACTTGTTTTATCGCCTATTTTTAATTGTGCTTTGGTTTCAATATCAGAACCAGGTTTTTTAGTTACATCAATTTGTAGGGGTCCTTTTTTAATATCGCCCAACGTATAATCTGCGTACAAACCAGGTGGCATATAATCGCCTGTAGCACCAAATATATCCAAATCTCCAAACTTACCCGATTCAGTAAATCCTAATCCAGCTGCAGTTTTAACATCTTTATTAGGGTCTTTAAAAGCACCAAATGCTAAATCAACGTTACCTGGCAAGGGTATTTCTTTGGTAATTTGTGCACTATCTAGGCCTACATTTACATCTACAGGCAAATTTAAAGCAGATATTGCTTCATCAATTTTTTTTAGTTGAAAAGCATCCTTTCTTTTTGCAAATTCTTTGCTTGGGTCATCAGCTTGTAAAATATCAGCAATAACATCTTGATATGGTAATTTTAAAGACTCAGCTAAATTTTTTGATACTTGGCTTTCTATATCTTTAACAACATCTTTGCTTGCATCATAATCTTGATACAAGTCGTCTAGTGTGCCACCTTTAAATAAATTGTCGTAAGCTCTAAATTCTAGAAGTTTTTGTATTTCTTCTATTTTATCTTCTAGTTCCGCTTTTGAAGTTGGTCCACCCTCTGCAAAACCTGCATATTGTTTGCGTGGATTTTGAAAAAAATATTCAGATTTTGGGTCTCTATAAGTAAAACTTTCTGGGTCTGTGGAACTTAAACCGAATTGTTTTAAATACTCTTCTGATTGTTCATAATCTCTATGTATGCCTTCAATAGCTTCTGGGTCATAGTATCTACCGTATTGATGTGAGTGTGTACCTAATTTATATCCAATAAAATCTCTCAAAGCTTCATTGCGTGCTTTATTTAAAAATTCTATATTTGGGTCACTTGGTATCAGACCTCTTATGCCTGGTGGCATTAAATACTTAACATTTCTCAACCTATCTATAGGTTTACCTGTTATTGCTTCGTCTCTGTATTGACCTACATGAAACAACTCTTCATTTAAAATTTCTAATTTTTCTTTAAAGTCGTAATCTACAGGCATATTTATAATAGCTTCACCTGCAGGGTCTATAAATGGTCTTGCCATACTTACATTAGCTCTGGCTTTTTCTCCACTAAATTTAAACAAATAATCAGTAATTCTTTGTCTTTTGTTTTGTGGATTGCCGTATTCATAATCTTGCACAGTAACATTGTGGTCTTTTTTTAGTCGTTTTATTAATGCACGATATTGTTTTTCTGCTTTTTTCTGTGTTTTTACACTTCTTATAATGTCGTAAAAATAGCTATCTTGGTCAGAAGCGTTAAACATGTTTTGCATATTTTTGTATCTGTTGCCATCTTTATTCAAAAAATTTTCAGGCTCTATTTTACGAAAATATTCATAAATATCATCTTGCGTAATTTTTCCATCTAGGTAAGCATCAGCTAAAACGTAATATGCGTTATAGGAATCATTACCATAAAAATCATAATCTTTTTTTAATTGTATTTGAGACCTGTCAATACCAAGTTTTTTAAACTTAGGTCGTACTACATCTTCATGTAAGTCTTGTATATCAGTATTTATAATTTTAAATACATTATTTTTAATATCGTTTGGGAGTTTATAGGTGCTTTTGATGTTATCGCTTTCTACCGCACCACCTTTAGCAAAGGCATCAACACCTTTTTCTGCTAGAGCTTTTTTTAGTTTGTCGGTAAATTTAATATACGTACCGTCATAGATGGTATCAGTGCCTTCTATTTTATGGAGAACACCAGTTCGGTCTTTTGGATTTGGTAGTAGTTCATTGATAACTTTGGCTATTTCTTTTTCGTTAGCTGCGTATTGGTCAAGAGTAATTTTATCAGGATTACCTCTAGCTTCATCTATTAATTGTGCAGGACCAGCATGAAATCCATCAGCACCTTCATCGTATGCTTTTGCTATACCTCTTCTTATTGGTAATTTGCCATAGTTTGAAAGAATAGGCATTTCGCCTTTGGTGTTTTTATATCCACTTCTTTGTGTAACAACATAAGGGTCTATNAATGGTAGTAAATCNTNATCNACTAAATCAACTACATTTTTGACAACAGNGNCACCGTCTCCTGTTTCCATNAACATNTTTGATGGGTCACCCATATCATCAAAAAAAGCTTGNAGTAAGCCANGCCTATCATCATAATCTATACCTTTATAAACTCTTTGGCCACTGGCATCGACCATATTAAATATTTCATCTTGACTTAAACCAATAGCGTCTGCAAAGGGTTTACCTGTAGCTCTTTCAAATTCTCTTGGTGTTATGCCAAATTCTATATNAAACCCTTCAATACTTTTNGCCAACTCTTCTACTTCATTTGCTGCAGGTTTNCCTGCTGCTCTAAGNTCTCTTATTTTTTCTANAGATTTATTTGCATCAATCAATCTTTTATTAATTATTTTTTGAGCAACTGGGTCTTCAAAAGCAGAAAAATATTTACCAGTTTTGTTAGTAAATTTTAATAAAATTTGTTCTTGTTCAAATGGAGTAGCAACTTCTTTTAAAATTTTATCAAATAATTTATCCAAATCTTTTCTTGCCATTTCTCCAGCATTTTCAGTTAGGTTTATTAAAAAATTACCCTCTAATCCTTCTAAACGCATATAGACATTAGAAAAAAATTCTTTTTTTGTTATTGCTTTGTATTCTACTTTATCACTTGTACTTGAATAAAAACCTTTTAAAATCTTTCCTTTACTTCTTACAAATCTGGGTGCACCTTGAACTTCTTCAAGAAAAACTCTTCTCATAGTCTCAGCAATATTTTCAACCATGTCTTGCGTACGGAAATTTTCAGGTAAATTTCTAACATCTGGAGATGTTGCAGACAACTGTGCTCTTTTAAGATATTTGTCTGTTGCTTTTATTAATTCTGCACGGTCTGTACCAAATAATCTTTGATAATCATCTGGTCCTAAAATTTCTTTTAAAGTATCAACATCTTTAGTTTGCAAAGCTTTGTGAGCTTTTGGTGTTAAAAGCCTTTTATAAACTTTAGGATTGTCGTCTACTACTTCAGATAAATTTTGCAAATTTCGTGCACCATCCATGCTTAAAACATTTGTTAAAGTATCAAATTTTTCTTTTTTTGCTATTTGAAAACCTCTTAGTTCATGTTGCATGTAGTCTGATTGTATTCTTACAGTAGATGAAAACTTATCTGTTGGTTCCAACTTTAAGTCATCTATCATGTCTTGTATTTTCTTTTGCACACCAGAGCTTGGGTTTGGTATGCCCTCACCAACTTCATTGGTCGCAGGGTTGCGTAAAGCAGGTCTGAAGTTTCTAGCATACCCATCAAACGTGTAGTGTCTATTGCCTCTTAAACCATCTTGGTTGAAACCTGACATATGTATGTCATTACGACCTCTAGGTTTTACACTTTTTGGTGCTCTTAAAAAATATATATTTTGTTCTTTGTTGCTTAAAAGTGAATTAGCCAAAGTATCATCTATATATCCACTTTGCCCAGGCTGCACAGTACGTGCATTGATTGCATTGCTTTGCTCTCTTGCAAGATAGTTGTCTAAACCTTTTTTAGTTATAGTTCTACCTTCACCTGCAGATTTAAGTAATTTAGGGTGTATGTCACCAGATTCTGTAATTACATTCAATAATCTTAATTCACCAAAAATTTCTGGCCCTAACTTACCTAATTCGTCCACCCACTCATCGGGTGTTAAGTCATCTAACTTAGTATTTATTTTTCTTGTACCAGCAACTTGCATATTATTAAGATATTTCCTGGCTTTTGAAGCAAGCTCTGGTTGTTGTGGACCAATTCTATAATTCATTTCTGCCAAGGGTTTTGGCACAAACTCCTTAACTTCGGGTAAATCATCCTTGGGTGCAGGAAGTGACAGCGGCTCTTCTACTACAGGGGGTTTTTCAGTTTTTTTTGGAGAGTCGACTGCTTTTGGAGCAGTTTTTGCTGCACCTCTTGCACCACGAAGGAATCTAAATAAAGGAATCAAACTTATGCCTGCTAGACCAGCTAAAGCAATATTACCTGCAGCACCTAACTTTTTACCTTCTCTAAATGCTGTTACGCCTCTACGACCAAACTCACCAACTTCGTAAGCAGCCAAAGCATCTCCTATACCTGGAGCGACACTAATGGCTATTTGGTCTTTTATGGGTAATTGTTCAAAAACACGATAAGCTTCACGCATATTGCCTGCTTCAATCTGCTCTTTGATTTGGCTATAAGTTGGTGTTGTTTCAGCCATGAGAGGCTATCTGATTTTGATTCTATTTAATATGCTGTCTATTTCTGACCTTTGTGGATTAGCTAGATTCATACTAGACGGAACATTTTGAGCTTGAATTGCTATTTTTTGTTGGTTTAATTGGTCAATTTCTTGGGCAATTTGTTGAGCACGTGCAAATTCGTTATTACGCACTACCATATTGTACTCTTTCATAAGATTAGCAATATCTGCGTCTATAGAAAATATATTAGGTTCATTACGCATAAACATTGGACCACCTTCTGCCATTCTTGCTGGTGGTTCAGGTGGTGGAGGGGGTGGAGCACCCATTCCTCGCAACGGTGTAGGAGGTGGTGGATTTTGCAATTTGTCCGTTTCATCCGTATAGCCATATTGAACTAACTCCAAGTAGTTTCTAGGGTCTTCTACAAATTGCTGTCTTAAGTTTTTTTGTGCCTCTTGTAGTGCTTGCTGAATTGAAAATTTTTGTTGTGCAAAATACCTACCTAATTCTTCTGGATTGTTGAGTAAAACATTCGATGGTGATGGTGGCTGTGTAAATCCGTCCGTAGCGTCATATAAAGCTGCAGTACCTGCAAGTCCAAGACCTGGTATCATAGGATTCATTCTAGCCATTCTTGCTAAACCGCCTATACCTCCTGCTGCCATACCTGCTCCACGTGCCATTTGTGCCCCTCTGGCTGCTGCTGTTAACCCTCCTAATGCTGCTGGTATTGCTGGTAATGCCATTATATTCCAAACATCTCCCTAGCTTGTTGCAATTCTTCCATAGTTAAGCCTACTTGTTGCAAAAAAGCCTGTATTTCTTGTTCTGAAGCACCCTGAGATACCATTTGTTGTAAAATTTGTATAATTTGCATGAGGGCTTGTTTTGCTTCTGCTCTATCAGATTCTGAGATTGAATCTAATTCTGATTGCATTTGACCTGCCATATTTTGAGGGCCAGGAGTCCCTTGCATCATTGGTTGTTCTGGTTGCATTACAGGTTGAACCTGCATACCCATCATATCTTCTTCCATGTGGTACCTCGCTGTTTACATCAGATATTAACACAAAAAAGAGAAATGTGTTAAATATGTTTTTTATTTGTGTGAGTTATTATCCTTGTGTGTCTATATATAGATGCAACCCTATTTGTGCCTCCCCACCCCTTTTGACGGCATATCCGACTGTTTTTTTTGTGAAGGCAAGGAATCCTGCCCATAAAAAAAGGGAGCATAATGCTCCCTCAAGATGTCCGACCTTATTATCTACATCTAATATTAAGCTCCTTTTTTTAGATGTAGATTATTAACGACTTCTTTTTGTTTACAGATTTCAAGCCAGATAAACATCATCTCCTTGTCTTCCTTTTCTTTAATCTTTTCAATCTTCTTGTCGTACTTTTCGCCAACATCTTCATAGAGTTTTTGTAGTCTTACAAGTTCTCTAGTTTCTGTATCAATTCTAGAATCTAAATTTTGCATTAGTTAATCTCCCTTAATGTAGGAACTTCTTCCTGTTGTTCTTCTATCTGTGCGAGTTCCAAATTTGGCTGACCATTTCTGATTATCTCAACACCATTTACTATAAGAGATTGGCAATTGTCTTCCCAACCTCCACCAATCAACTGACCCTCTATGGTTAGTCTCAATTGAATCTTCATAAAACCTCCTATATGTTTATTAAAGATACATCTATTATCGGTTATTGGATACAAGATGTCAACAATTATTAACAACTTTTTTTAATGTCTTTTCTTTGTCTAGTTCGTAAATCCAAATGCCTTTTCTAGTCATGTGCTTTGGATTCTGTTTGCAAAATCTTTCTGCTTCTTGTGTGCATTGCTCTAAAGATACCGACCACACTCGTGGTAAATTCCTATGGCAATACCCGACATAACCATAAAACTTTTTATTCATCTTTACACCTCCAACAATAATGCCTTGTTTCTACTTTCTTCCAACAATCCATTCCATATTTTTTATACGGATAGTTTTTGATTTGCATTTCTTCATCTTCGTAGATTGGAGAATCACATCTGTCACAAGTAAATGAATAATCTTTGTTTTGTGTGTGAGGTAAAACTTTGTATGCCATAAATCACTCCTATTTAATTTATTATGTGTCTATTTTAAATCTATTGGATACAAATTGCAACACCTTTTTCATCTTTTTTTTCCAGCCCCTGGAGTCCAGCAAACTTTGTATTGTGATAGGCTTGTGGCAGTTTATCGAACAAGGCATGAAAGCTACTTCAATCCCGACCCGACAATAGGAAAACCACCACAAGAACAAAACCCCAAAATATTAACAGTTCCATTTATTCCTCTGTATAGCCGTCAAACCAAACGCCAGGCTCGTGTGTATCTTCTCTTTGGCAATGCTCCTGGGCTTCTTTCTCAGTTAATCCCGTTTTGATAACTTTGTTATGGTCTTTGTGATTACTGTCTCTATAAAACCTTACTATCTTATACATTTAATCCTCCTGTATGTAAAAGAACTATCTTAACATCTGGATACAACTTGTCAATAGTTTATTTTTATTAATCCAGCAGATACCTGGGCTGGGACTAAGCTCTCGTTTATTGTGTATTCCTGATACTTGTGTGTCCATATAACTGATAACTTAATCACAATCCCGACTTCCCGACTTGTGAAATGCCCGACTTTCATCGGGCAGTTCTTTACATTTTAACCGTAGGCTCTTAATGTTAATTCTGCAAGAATATCATTACGCTTCTTTCTTGCTTCATCTCGTTCTTCCTGCGACTTAGTTTCATCTTCAGCAATCGCATCAAGCTCTTCGATAATTTCTCTATATGTTTTCATTTAAACCTCCTATATGTTGTTAAATGAGTTTATATAATAACAAATGGATACAACTTGTCAACCCCTTTGTGAAAAAAAGTTTATGTTTTTTTTAATCCCTTTCCAGCATGACGGTTCGTCTGGGACGGCCTCGAATATTAATATTTGTTTATAACTGTGTGTTTTAGTTAATACTCGTATAGCAAAACCCGACACCCGACTTCCGACAAAAGTAGCCCGACATTTCTATCGGGCTTGTGCCATTATAATTGAATAGAGTCAACCACTTGTGCAATTATCTTTTCGATATATTTTTGTGCATCTGGTTTAATTAAAGCAACAGTTAGCTTTTCTTCTATGTCGCTTTTGATTGCATACTTGTTATAGGAAAATAACAAATGCGAATCATTCCATGACAAATTTTGTAGTTGACAATACTTGCTAGTATTGGGATTGTTGTTTAAATCACGAATATCGTCATTAATTTCTGATTTTAAGCCTCCTAACTCTTTGTCTATTTCACGATATTTTCTATGCAAGGCTAACAACTGCTTGTGCTTCTTCTCAATAGCTTTGTATTGTGAAGTTTTACGAGCATCACTCTCTAGTTTTTCAATCCTTTCTTCTAACCCGACCATAACTTGATTCGCCATAGCCTCCATTTCATATTTTCTAATCATAATTTTTCTCCTATGTAATGATTAAGTATCTAATATAAAGTATAGGATACAACTTGTCAACTCTTTTGTATATTTGTTTTCACTACCAGCGTCAGAACCAGATGACGAAAACCTGAAGGATAGTGTTGTTATGTGTTATATTGGTATATCTACAACAAAAAACTAACCCGACAACCCGACCCGACCCGACCCGACTGCTTTTTTATTTGAGGACGACTAAAAGAAAGAGGGTATGCGATTATCATTACAAATTTCTTACATATAATTAAAAACATAATATTAATTGGATACAAATAGTTGACAATTATATTTATAAGAGTATGATTGTAATTGTCAGGTTAGCAGAAAACTTGGATAGCTATTAAAGTATAAATCCAGTTTGGCACAGTAGTCCATACATAGTATCGGCTTAGATGTCATATGAACAACGCCTTACATTTTATTAAACCATTATTACTGTAGGAGGTTAAAAATGGCAACAAGAAGTAATATCGCTTATCAGCGACCGAATGGGCAAGTTGTAGTGGCATACTGTCATTGGGACGGATACCCAGAACATAACGGAGTAATGTTAAATCAACATTATGACAACCAAAAGAAAGCAGAACAATTAGCCAATCAAGGTTATTTTTCTGGCATAAAAGAAACTCTAGCCGAATCTTTATCAGATAGAGCAAATGAGTTCCCACCGATAATTTATCATTCAGCACATACTTTTTATAATGACATAGAGTCTGAAATTGAGTATGTATATCTGTTTAAAAATGGACAATGGTATATGGCAAAGCACAAAGTTGCTTACGATGATGAATATAAATGTATTCAACAAGGCATTACAGAAAATGACTTGCAACCCTTGTGGTCTGTCTTGGCTACACTAGAAAAGGAGTCAGCATAATGAAAGCAATACATATAAACCCATTTGAGAAAACTGTCAAAGAAGTTGACATACTTGGCAACCTAGAAGATATATATGTTCTTCTAGGGTGTCGCCCTTTAGACGCAATTAACTATGATGACAAAAATGTTCTTTATGTTGATGACGAGGGACTGCTCAAAAATGACCAACGATATTTTAGTATCAATGGAAAAAACTTTGCAGGTAAAGGCTTGGTTATGGGATACGATGACGAGGGAGATTCTATTGATACATCTTTAAATGCAGATGACTTAAACATTCAATGGCTTCCAGATGACCATGTTGAACAACCATTTATTAATTTCATACCATTTAATTAGGAGGTGGCAGATGAGTAACGTTTTGAAAGCAGTAAAAGAAGCAAGTATATCTGTTGCTTGTTTGTTAGATGATATTGCAGTTGATGAAAACAACGACATTAATATTTTTGAAATAGAAAAAGATATAGAACATATACAAGACCAGATAACAATCATAGAAAATCATTTTGAGGAGGTGTCAGATGAGTAAGGCAATTTATGTTGGATATGAAATAGGTTATGACCGAGATGGAGCTTTAGATTATTTTTGGCAAGATGAAAAAACTGAATTTTATGATGAAGCAAAACATATTGTTAAAACTACAAAAGTAAAAGACATAACTGATGCAGAAGATGAAAAACTTGGCTTACAAGATTGGTTATGGAAAATAGAAATATTTAACAAGGGGGTGTCTGATGACAATTAAAATAAATTTAGAAGATGATTTTTACATACTTGTTGAAACACATGAGCCAGATTTTGATAAACCAGAAAATGATGAGTTGCATGACAAACTTCGAGATGAATACGATTTTATACAAGGAACACATTCTTACGAAATATATAAAGGTCAAGATTTAGAGCCTTTTTTTTCAGATTATCACGATATTTGGAGTGTTGACCAAGCAATATTATTAGCTAACCAAGATATACCTTATTATAAAGAGTTATATTTAGCAGAACTAAAAAAACAAACAGGAGGAGTCTGATGAATGATTTACAACAAAAAAGACAAATGCTACTAAAAAACAAAGTAGTGAATGGAGTCAAAATACCACCACACTTGCAATATCTAAGCAGACAAAAGCTGTTGGCTTTGATGTATATATTTAGAGCAAGAACATGATTGCAGAAATATTTATTGTAGTGATGTTTATCATTTTGTATGTAGCAAGCAACGGAAGTGATTAAATATCGAATTAAAATTGTCTCCTATGACCCTGAGAAATATGACCTACTGCGTTATGCCGACCATGACAAAGTAGGTTTCTCAGTTGGTTATTTAGTTTACAAAGACAACAAACTTATCAAAACCTCTTGGCACACTTCTAAGCGTCAATTGTTTAAGTCTATAGACAAACTATTGAATAAATCAGATTCTTAGCCTATAATCGCCACAAGGCTTTTCTGACTATATAAAAATTCCGATTTGCATATAATTACTCCAATCCGTTGGGAGAGCCTTCTTGTTCTTCTGTTATCTCGTCCAAAACTTCACTATTTTTTTCTTTTTCTGTTTGCTGGTCTTCTTCCAGGTCTGGGGATTCTAATGCACTATCCACAATTTCATTGCCCATCAATTGTTTCAATCTATTTTCTACTTCTTCCCGACTCATTTGGTCTATCTTCCCGAACATAACTTCTTTTCTGTCTACGATTAATCCCCCGACTTTAAGCAAACTATTCTGGGCTGATATTGCAGCGTTAAATGAGCCAGCTTCCATAGCCTTGTCCCGAATGTCATATAAATCCTGGACTGCCCTGTCATAGTTCAATTCATACTTCTTCTTAGCCTCATTCATCAAATAATTGTATTCTTTGCGAATGATAGGATTGTTCATAAGTTTATTAGCCATTTGGCGTGGACTTGTGTATCCAGCTTTATAGGCCGATTCTACGAGTGATAGTCTTGGATTGTTAACTGCTATCCAAATGAAGTTTCTTTGCCTACGATTGAGTTTTTCGTCTAGATTGCAATATTCAATTGGAGCTTCTTCGTCTGAAGATAAGATAGGTTCATATTCTAATTTATTCTTTCTATGTCCCATGTTCGCATATTAGAGCAGGCGTTAGCTTTAATACTAGCTACCCCCACTTTACCTAAAGTGTATTGAGAGGATACTTGAAATGAGTAAACTTAGTCAAGTATTTTCTTATATTTTTAAACTATTTTAGTTATTCTCTTGTGACAAAAATGAAAAAAATAAAATATTCGTCAAATGCCCATTCCTACAGGGTTTCAGCTTGTCAGACAATAATGACAATAATCGACAAAAATCTATTTGTTGACTTTTTTGTCTAAATATTGCGTTAAAACCTGGTCAACTATCTGTGCTACATCTTTATCGCCTAGTTCATCACTTAGCTGTGCAATGCAAAAACTTATAGTAGCCAAAGTTATATTTAGCTTATCTTCGCCCCTATAAACCATGCTTTCAAACATAGAATTTAATCTATGAATAAGTTCATGTAATGTTGGCTTACCTTGTTTGTCTTTTATTTCAACAATTTTTGGCATATCGCATGATAGCACGATATATCCGAGAAAAGAAACAAAGAGGCTATGTGATTATAGTAAACATAGGAGGTCATAACCTCTCTGCTNCTTAAATCTGTTAAGTNAGNGNNTANCTATGAATATTANCANTAANGAGAGANTANACACNAAACCTAACAAACTAACTTAAATTACTGATTCGTAATCTTTCTGGTATTACTACCGACCAATTACAGTCATCACAACAACGACCATCATTTATTGGTTCAGCGTTATTACCATGTTCCCATACAATATTACCATCTTTATCTTTCAATGGCTTTATGTATCCAGAACAGATACTACACTTAACTTTTTTTATTTCAGTAACTTTGGTCATAATGGACAATCCCGACTGTTATCTTCATCATAAAACATTAACAANTCTGTTTCAGGATNAGNACAATCCATTCCGACATTTTCTTTGTAATACTTNTGATAAGCGTCTTTNATGCTATGTGTCTTTTTATTATTATAATCATCGACAGCCATCTCATATGACATTCTCATCATTGTATATAAACCATTAGTTTTTCCCATATCTTTACTCCATGTGAAACTATTTGTAGACATTATACATAAATTATTGTAATATACAAATCTACATATTTAAGGAGAGTATTTATATGTCAAACACAAAAGATGTTGATATTGGTAATATCATTGATGATGTTATCAGTTACACAAACCCAAAATCTAAAGAAGATTTAGAGCAAAGAATTGCAGAAGATAAAATTAATTATCTAGTCTGGCAAGTAGATGTTGCAGTCAAAGAATTGCAAGCAGAAGTAGACAAACTAAAACAATCAACTAAGGAGGTATCGTGAACTTACCAGAAGAATTACAGAAAATACCACACAAGCAGATAGGCGATGCGTTTTATTTTCCTAACATGGATAACCATACCTATCACAATGGCCCTGGCATATCTTCATCATTTATTAGAAGATTTAGTCAGAGTCAATTGCACGCACTACAAGAAGTTATAGAGCCAACACCAGCTATGAATTTTGGTTCGGCTGCTCATACATTGATTGTAGAGGGAGAGGGTGCTTTTTTTACAGACGTTGTAACTATCAAAGGCTCTCCATACACCAACTCAAACAAAGCACTCAAACAAGAAAGCATGGACAAAGGTTTGATTGTTATTAACGAGAAAGACCAAGATACCATATATAGCATGGAAAACAGTCTTGTATCGGAAGCGAGAGCTTATCTAAATCCAGANAANGAGTATCCNCAGTGCTTTTGATTCACCNTACGANGTNNCTNTNTANTGGTNTGAACANGNTNTNCTNTGNAAANCNNGNGCNGATGTANTTATTGAATCCATTTGACAANCCACANGNNGAAAANGCCATAGTGCTTGTAGATTATAAAACAACGAGTGATTGCTCTGTCAGGGGGTTTACCAATTCGGTAAGAAGATACTCGTATGATTTACAAGCATCATGGTATAAGCGTGGTTTTGAAAAGGCAGGCTTTGTTGTGCATGACTTTGCGTTTGTTGCACAAGAAAAAAAGATGCCGTACGCTAGCAAAGTATTTAAAGTAAATCATACTGACATGGAGGTTGGTTGGAACTTTCTTAGCGACTACATAGATGAATACAACAAAGTATTCTGGCAAGGTAAACAAGAAGCTTCTATCTACAACAGTCCTAATGTTGTTGACTTAGATACAGGTAATTTTTATAGAGAGGAACAAAATGACAATAGAGATAGATAAACGAAGTGAATATTCTACATATATTAAAACAGGTAGCCTAACAATTTATGTTGAACATTCGCCTGGTTGTGCAGAGGATTATGTTTCTGTTTGGGAAAATAATTCTGCGGAGGATGAAATACTTTTTCAAACAAACTTTGATTTTGAAGATAATAAAAGACATATAAAGGAAGTTAAAAATGACTGACAACGTGAACCACCCCCCACATTACGCCAAACAAGGCTCTATAGAGTGTATTGACGCAATTGAATCAGCCTTAACTTTTGAAGAATTTAAAGGTTATTGTAAAGCAGCAGCGTTTAAATACATTTGGCGTGAAGACCACAAAGGAGCTAATATCCAGGATATAGACAAAGCCATATGGTATCTAACAAGGCTTAGAAACAAGCTGGAGGATAGATAATGGACTTAAGTTTTTATGCCTTAATTTGTATTATCTTATTAATTATATATCAGGCTTCATCAAATCCATAAAAAAGGGGCTTAACGCCCCTTAGTTTTTGCATACCCCTAGAAAGGTGGAACAGCTTCTTTTGGTGGACTCATGTCTGCGTCCTCTGGCTGTAGGTACAATCTAATTTTAGTTTTCTTAGTTTGCACCAGGCCATTGTCTCCTTGAAACTCGTCATCTATTTGCTCAAGCTTCAAAATAAGATTTTTACCTACAAAGTCAGAATGATTCTCTGGGTATTTTTTAAAGCCTACAGCTTTAGTCATACGAGTAAACAGCTCTGTACTTATACGCTTGTTGTCCTCGTTTGTTGCCCAAAGGTTATACCATTCATTGTGGTCTCTATACTTACCACCATCAATTTGATAGGTCACTTTCAACGTCCAATTACCAGCTTGTGATTTATATTTATCAGTAGCTATAATCTTTGCGTTGTGTTCTCCATCAGGTGCAAGAGGAGTGCCTGTCGACATCTCCTCTATGTTTTCAAAAAACTCTACATCACCGAAATCACTCATTTGATTCTCCCACATTATTAGTTAATTTAAACCCTAACTTTTCAATCAAGGCACTTATATCAGGCTGTTCAAAGTTATCTAATTTACCACTACGGTCTTTAGCTTTGTAGCCTTGTCCATAAACAGTTTGCAACCATCTATTTTGTATGTTCTTGCCCTCGTCATCTTGGTCTTCAATAATACGCAAAGCAAGCACTTCATCAAAGAAGTAAGTTATTGATTCGCCTAACTTAGTTCCTACCATTTTAGGTGCGTGTCTAAGTATGCCATCATCATTAACTACATCTTCTTTACACAGAAATAATACGTGCATATGCAAATCTCTAAAAGCACGCATTAAATTTGTTACAGATTCTTGAACATTACCATATGCCATTCTTGGGTCTTTACTTCTAGACTTTTCCCATGTCAGTAATATCTCACTGATTTCGGAAACAGAATCTAGAACAACCGTGTCATATTGTAATTGTCCAGACTTGAGTGCATCGTGTAATGACATTACTTCCGATGCTTCTTTTACTTCTATAGCATCAACATTCTGTGCATCTTGAATAGACAACAGACCAGCTTCAGCACTTATGACAAGCACCTTACCTGGACAAGTTTTTGCTAGAGTTGTCTTCCCAGAGCCTGCCATACCATAAACTAAAATCTTAGCTCCTTGGCTTTGCACAAGCTTGTGAGGTGACACTATTCTTTGGGATAGTTCCATATAATACTCCTTATTATTAAAAAATTACTTGCATAGTATAATACAAAAAGATACTATATGAAACAATTATCTTAAAAATTGTTACAAAAAGGAGTAATTATGGAAGTTTTAGAAAAAGACTTAACCTGGCAGGCAAATTATTATTATAGAACAAAAAGTTTTGCAATCAAGAAACTGAAAGATTTAGAAACTTTAGGATTCAAACCCAACCATACAAATAGAGTTGTAAAAAGATACACCCTTAGAGAGTACATAGAGTTTCTTGGACAGAGAAAAGCTGCACAAGAATTTGGGTGTTCGGAAGCATCTGCTAAGTCATGGAGATATGGTTATAGGAAGCCTACTGTAAATCAAGCAAAACAAATTATACGAGCTACAGACGGGAGACTAGACTTTGAATCAATATTTGGTTCAGTATCTGATATTCTAGAAAAAGAAGAAGCTTAGTGTGTTCCAACTCAATATTAATGAGGAGCATACTCCCCTAGAGCAGGCACTTGCCTATTATGATGATGGGTATAATGTTGTGCCTCTGCAAAGGTCTAACAAAAAACCACCGCCATTCTTGGGTGGGTGGGAACAATATAAACAAGAAAGACCACCTAGAGACTTAGTAGAGTCATGGTTTAAAGACAGAGATAACCTTGTCGTTGCACTTATGTGTGGTAATTTTATAGTTGTAGATGCAGATTCACCAGAAGCAATGGATTGGGTAGAAAAGAATCTACCAGCTTGTCCATTTAAAGTGATTACAGGCAAAGGTATGCACTACTATTATAACAACCCACAAAACTATACTACCTTTGCTACAAGAAGAACTGCTGAAACGCCTATAGAACGATTAATAGACATAAGAGGTGTAGGTGGTTTGATAATTGCACCTTGGAGCAGACACGCCAATGGCCAGATTTACAAACCCATAACCTTTCCTGATTGGAAGATACATGACCATAATGACTTACCAGACTTTACAGAAGTTGAATTTACCAAAATAACAGGCGTACCAAAAACAGAAACTAATGTGCAGACAGCACCATTCTCGCTTGATGGAGTGCATGAAGGCTCACGTAACGATGGAGCTGCACGTATTGCAGGCTATTTAATATCTAAAAATGTAAACTTAGAATTTGTAAAAGTATTCTTACAAAATTGGAACAAACTTAATAACCCACCACTACCACAAAAAGAAATAGATGGCGTTGTAGATAGTGTCAAAAGCACGCATGATAGAAAAAATCAAATAGCACCCTTGTTTATACAAGCATCAGAAACCATACAAAAACCAAAAGACTTATTTAATCCACCTGGATTGCTAAAAGATATGTTTAAGTTTTGTGAAGAAATAGCACAAGTACCACAACCAGAGCTTTCTTTAATCGGAGCTTTGGCTTTAGCTAGCGTGACCTGTGGGCGTATTTACAGAACCAATATGAACAACTTTTCGTCCATGTACTTTATGGGTATCGCAAAGTCTGGTCAGGGTAAAGAAAACATCAAAACATTTGTAGAGTCTGTGCTAAACGCTAGCGACCATGAAAAGCTTGTAGTTGGAGATGGGTATACCTCAAGTGGTGCTGTTCATTCTGTTTTGAAGATGAGACCAACGCAAATAACTATTATGGACGAGTTTGGTAAAAGACTAGAAGCCATAGGTAATTCGCAAAACACTAATAGAGAAGATGGCATACAAACACTTATGGAAGCTTGGGGTAGATGTCATGGCACACTAAGACCAGACAACTACTCACTTATGAATGTGCAAGAGCAATACAAAGAAATGATGATGAGTCGTGTAACACACAAACCTGCTATTACTCTTGTTGGTTTATCTGTGCCAAAAAACTTTTACAAAGCACTTAACAGTGGGCGTATCGCAGATGGTTTCTTAAATAGATTTGTTGTCGTTGAGTCAAAAGAACCAAGAAGAGTTGGGGAACTTAGAAGATTTAAAGAGCCACCTACATCAATTATCAACTGGGTAAACTATATAAGAAGACAAAGAGGTAATATGTCTGATGTAGCACGTGATAACGCTGAAATAGACTTAGAGCAGATAGTATTGCAGTTTGATAGAGAATCAGAAGAAATATTACAGGACTTTGCACGAGAGATAGTTAAAAGACAAGATATACTTGAAAAAGACAACCTAGAACCACTTCTAAGCCGTTCTAAGGAAAAAGCTATGCGTTTGTCATTATTATCTACTCTTGCATCAAATGCAGACGCTACAACGATTACAGGCGATGTTACGCAGTGGGCAGTAGATTTTATTAGATACTATGATTTGTTATTCATAGAAGCTTGTAGAGATAAGGTAGCTAGTAGTGCCATGGAATCTAAAATTAAACAGGTCTTGTCGTTTATAAGGTCTAGAAACGGAGAGGGCATATCAAAACGTGAAGTAGATAGGCATGAGTTATTTCGTAGCATGAAGTCCTATGAAGTAAAAGAAATTATAGAAAGACTAAAAAACGCAGGAGAAATACAAGAGGTAGAAATAAAAGTTGGTGGTAAGGGTAGACCAGCAAAACGATTTGTTGCCGTTGACCCAACCTTTTTTGAAGATACCTAAACTACAGGTCTGCCAGCTACTTGTTCTGCAAAAGCCAAGCGTTCTGGTGATAGTGGGTCTGTAGGCGTTTGTGTGGGCTCTACTTGCGGTAAAGCTAACTCAGATGTTTTTAATGGTGCAGTCAATCTTTGTATAGAATCTTCTAACAAATTTACACCCTCTTCTGACTGACTTTGTATATCTTCATCTGTGACACCAGCTTCTGTTTGTATGTCACGTAAGCCACCCTCAAGCTGTGATTGTACTTCCGCTGACACGGGTTTTATTTCTCCATCAATAAACCTTAATCCAAACTGACGGAGTGTGTTGTTAAAAATTTTAAGTGCCTGCGTAATAGCACCTTGTTCTGTGCTAGTCATAAGCTTCACAAAAAATCTATTACCAAATAAAGCTCTTGCTACAGCTAATCCTGTAACTACTGGTAAAGTAGCTAAAGGTGTAAATACAATACTAGCAGCTATACCTGCAGCCACAAGACCACCAGCTCCTGCACTTCCTCTACCAGCTTCTCCTATAGTGAGAACATCTATTTGTTTTTGAAATGTTCTTAAATCTTTAGCCAACTCTCTGCCAAACATAGCTTCCAATGTTTCGTCACCGTATGAATCTAAAGCTGTTTTTAGGTTTTGATGTTTAAAAATGTCAGTTACTTTTCCTTTGCCGTTAAAATCTACAGCTTTTGATAAAAGTTTTTGCATACTTGCTTGTTGCACAGCGTTAAACACTTCTGGTCTATCTTTTAATGTTTCACGCAATATATTTATATTTGCAGCTGATTTTGGTCTAAATATGGTGTTTACTGTTTCTTCTATGCCTAGCTCGGGCAGTCTTGATATAGCTCTGTTTTGTTCAAACGCAAGTCTTTCTGCACTTGCTTTGGCTAGATTTTCTAATTCTTCAATAAACTTTCTACCGCTTTGGTAAGCATCTAAACCTTGNCCTTTTTGNAATTTNGTAAAATTAGTTGTCAAATCACGTAANGCTTGCGGTNTTATTTTTGGACTAATCATGTTGATTTGTTCTATAGCTTCTAAAACTCTTTTACCACTGCTTTGTCCTGTAACAGGATTTCTGAACAATGACTCTATTTTACCTGGAGCGTCAGCTTCAAACCTTTTTATTTCTTTTGCAAATTGTGCAAAATCAACACTGGTCAAATCATCTTTAGTCGCTTTTCTAAAAGCGTCATTGAATAATCTTTGCTTAAGTTGTGCTTTTAGATTTTCTTCATATAATTTTGGCTTACCATTTGCATGAAAAGTTTGTTGGTTTGTTCTAGCTAAATATTCATCATATTTTCTTAAGCCATTAAATATATCATCTAACTGCCCAGGCTCTCCACCTAGTATCGCCATTCTATAAACATCGTCAGATTGTATAGCACCAATAGAAGCGTTTGAAATAAGCTGGTCCATTTTTTTACTTTCAAACGGTGCCATTCTTTTTCTAAATGTTGCATTGGCTTCTCTCAAACCAGCAACAGCAGCAGATAATTGTCTGTTAAGACCTTGATTTAGTGCTACCTCAATACCATTATTTGCACCATATTGTGCAATACGTTGTGCAACTTGTGTTTCAGCTAAAGCTTCTATTTCAGTAAGTATGCTTTGATTTCTTTGTGTAGCAGAACCCATATCGTCAAAAATACTTGCAATGTCTGCAACTAATTTGCCTTCTTGTTGTTTTCCGACTACTTCATCTTTAAATTTTCTTATTTCTGAAAAGTCATTTCTTATTTGCCTTAGTGTTACACCAAATTTTGTGCCGTCATCAAGAACACTATTATAAACTTCTTCATATCTAGCAGGGTCATTAACTATACGTTTATTCATAACTCTACGGGATTGTTTTTCTAGTTTATCAATAATGCCTTCCATTTGTTTTACAACACCAGAATCGATTTCTGAACCAGGTTGCCTTAATTCACCAAAGTTATTACTATTTTTAAAATCTTCAATCCTTGCCTGTGCAACTCGCATATGTTTATTTACAACTGTGTTTATAGTTTTGTTTATATGTTGTGCATCTATTAACTCGCCAGAGTATTTTGGCTCGCCTCGTACCATGGTTGTAATAACGTCCTTGTATGTTCTTTCAAACGGTAGACCTGTTATTGGGTCAATTTCTGGGAATCCTGTTTCAGGGTCAATTCTTTGTGGTTTGAATGGATTAGCTATATCTTCAAAATACCTATCAACCTTGCCGTATTGTTTGCCGCTTTCAGCCATTATTTTATATCTAGCAATTCCCATAGTTTCTTTGAGAGTTTCTCCAAACTGTCTTCTTGATGGTATTTCTGCATATGGTTTGTTTACTTCTAAAATATCTTCACCAATATCACCAATGAGTTTTTTAAGACTGTCTGTTACGGTTTGCTCTTGAGCACGCAAAACCTGTAAAGCTTTATTAACCTCCATATCTAAACCACCTTTGGCTATTTCTGATAAATAACCGTCTAATGCAGCTTGTTCTTTTTTAATACCACTCAGCATATAATCAAGTTCAGCAAACAATGCTTTTGCATTTGCTGTATCTCTATTATTACCAAAAACTTGTTCAGAAAATTGTTGATACCTACCAGGTAACATTTTTTCTAAAGAAGCTTGTGCTGGCAAAGCACCTTTTGAAAGTTTCCAATCAAACTTTTTAACCTTACCCTCTTTAATAGCTTTGTTTATCTCTCTTTTAGTTGCAGGCCTGCCTAAATTCATGTCTAATTTCATTACATCTTTGTAGCTTAAATTTCTAGCCATAACCTCTAAAAGTCTTTGATTCTCTATAGGTGCTCTTTTGCCAAGTAATAACTGATAAATTTTTGCAGGTGCTTCTCCAAATACACCTTGACCAACAGAGCCAATCAAAAATTCTTTTGTAAATAAATCTTGTAATTCATCACGTTTTTGTAGTTGAAAACCTTCTTGAGCGTCCACGTATTCTTCTGCACCTTTACCTGCTGTTGAGCCAACCCCAGCTAAAAACATTCTTGCTAAAGGGTCTCTACCACCTAATAAAGAAGATAAAATTTTGACTAATCTAGCTTGTGGCAATAAGGCTGCAACTGTGCCTACAACAGGACCAGCTATGCCTGCGAAATCAGCTAAATCGCCTGTTTTTAAATTAAAAGAGTTTTCATCTATAATTGTGTTGAGATTGATTGTAGAGCCATCTTGCAAAGTTCTTTGTTGTACTTTATCTTCAAGGCCTAAAACTCTCATACCCTCTGGTGTAAGTGCTAATTGACCTTTCGTATTTCTTACGTAACCATCATGCCCAACTTCATTGTCAACTATTGCTTCTTGTTGTTCTAAGCTTTTACTGTTGTCAAGTTTGTTAAGTAAATCATTTAAGACTTTGTTTTCTTCATCTAAAGTTTCAGCTCTACTTAATTTTCTTCTTAACTCTCTATTGTTGACACCAGTTTCATAATCAAAAAATAACTCATCGTAAAAGGGGGATATGGTGCCAGTAGCAATTTCTGCTTTAGTTTTTTTTCTAGCTTCTTCTTCGTTAGCTGCATCAACTATGTGCGTGACTCCAGGGGCTATAAGAACTCTAAATCTAGCCATTATAAGCTTATATCTTGTATGTCAACAGTTGCTGATTGTGGGCCACTAGCTGATTGTACTGCAGTTGTCGTTACAACTGATGGGTCTAGACCAATAATTTTCAATATTAAATCTTCGTATGGAGTAATGGCAGCTAAACCTTTTCCTTGGTATGCTGGGTCTTGTAAAACCCTGTAATCTGAAGTAATTTTTCTTTGTTTATCTCTGTTATTTTTTATCAAGTTTGCTCTAGCATTGTATAATTTTTTTCTTATTTCTGTGGGGTCGCCAGTCAAATCAAGACCACCAAACACCCTATCAACAATGTCTCTATCTAAATTTGAAATAGTTCTACCAGACTCATTTAAAATTTCTCTAATACTTCTTTGTTTTACTTGCTCTATATAATTTTGTATTTTTGTTGCATCAGAAACATTAGGGTTATCTATGCCTAAGAAAGCAGCTGCTTCATCTTTAAATCTCATTATTCTACCTGGCAAACCTGTGATAGGTACACCTTTTTCTATAGCTTCATCAAACAAAGATATTGCATCATTCATAATCGCTATAGATGCCTCTGTACCTTCGTAGTTCATAACATTTTCACTAAGCTCATCTACATTTTTCATTAAGGCATTTAATTCAGATGGTTTTAAACCCTCAATGTCGCCAAACATTTCTTTAGCCATAAGAAGTGCTTTTTCTCTTTCAAACTTTTTCTGTTCTTGCTCTGCAAGTAAATCCCTTGTTGCTCTTTCTTCAGCAGCTTTTGCAGCACCAGACGCTAAACCCTCACCTATTTGTCCAGTTCTGACAAGTTCGCCACCAACATTTCTTATAAAGTCTAANAATCTGTCTGAACCAAATATTTCTCTAAACTCGCCTTTGGTTTTATCAGTAAACTNAGCNGGCTGTCTNGCATCTCTTTTTTTATTAGCTTCTTCCATTTCTGCAGTAATAGTCGTATCTACTTTTGTTAAATCAATTTTTGGTTTGTCAAACTTACCTTCAAATTTGTCTTCAACATCCATTAACGAATCAGCCTCTGTTCTATCAATATCTACAACATTTTCAATCGGNGTAANNTCTTGTAAAGCTTCNGCAATGCCATCTTCAATCATGCTTGTTCGNTTATCAAAACCAGGTATTGGCTCTCCAAACTCNTCTAAACCCTCAACTGACTCTAAGAAAGCAGCTCTTCTTGCAGCAGAATCTACAGGGTCAATAGTTCCTAAAGTGTCACTAAGCATAGGACTAGCATCAATCTCTGCTTGTATTCTTTCTTGTTCTTCTCTTTTTCTTTTTTGTTCTGCAGCAAACTCATCTGGGGGCATAGCATATTTTGGCTGTCTTGCTGCTAAATCTTCATCTCTAAAGTCAAAGTCAGATGCTATTACTGCATCTTCTACTGCATCTTCNNTTTGCGGTGTNNTNATTTCTTCTAATTCAGGAGTAAAGTCTGTTATAACATCACCAACTTTTGCTTGTGACAAAGCTTCTACCAAACGTTCTTGTGGTATGCCTTGTCTTAACATACCGCCCCTATCGTAGATTTCAGATAGGTTTGTATCACTTAAAGTGCCAGTCGTAGTTTCTGGACTAAAAGGCATACGTTCACTACCAATACCTCCAGGTAAAATATCTCGTGGAACAAAACCCTCTTCTAATCTTTGTCTGCCACCTTCACCAATACCTCTAGCATATTTTTGTAGAAAGTTTAAAGCTCCCTCTGCTGTGCCGATTAAACCTTGACCGACTCCACCAGCAACATCTCGCACACCCGCACCTGTCGTTAAATAATCTGGTAATAGCTGCCCAAATTGAAATGTATTTGGGTCAACAGTTGAAAATCCACTTTGTTTTTCGTAGACAATTTTTCTTAATATTTCTTGTGCAGCTGGACTATATGTAACGTCAGGATTTTGTACAAAACTTGTTATAGTAAAAGCATCTGACATACTTAAAGTGTCGTATAGTTTTTCTGGGTCTATAAAAGTTTTTGTATTATTAGTATTGTCTATAAAAAAATAACGTTCATCAACGTTAGCAGCACCACCTTCTTGGAACATCTTTCTTTTTAGAAAATTCATTGATTAACCTCCCTTGGGGGCTACAGCTGCGTAAGCACTAAATGCAGCACCAAGACCTTCAGCGGTTGGGTCTTTGGGCATACCATAAGTAGAATCAATTTGTGTAGAAGCTTGTTTATAGCCAGGCAATAAACTACCTATTTGACTTATTACACCTAATGGTCTCATCTGTTGGTCCATTTGTTGCTGGAATAATCTAGATAAACCAGTTTCAGCTATGCCTCTACCAGTTGCCCCAAATCCTGCTAACTCGCCTCTTTGTCCTGCTCTGAGCTGTTCTTGTGTTTGACCAATACCAGTCATCTGACCACCAAAGCCAGCTAATTGTGTAGCTAAGTCAGATGCAGCACTACCTCTGCCTCTACCTATACCAATCAGTCCTTGTGCTCCAGTTCTTTTAGCTTCTTGTTGTCTGGCAAACTCACTTAGACCTGTTCTTTGTGCTTCACTAAATCCTTGCTGTCTTATTTTACCTAAAGCTTGTGCTAGGCCCTCTCCTAACGCTTCTCTACGCTCCATAGCACCTAGTCTTGCTCTACTGCCACCAAAGGCACCAGCACCAATCTCACGTGCTCTAGCAGCTATATCTTGCTGTTCACCTGCTTCAAGTACATCTGAAACAGTTTGTTGTACTACCGCATCTTCAAACGGATTGTAGAATTGTTGTGTCATGCCAGGGTCATAAGCTCCCATAGTATCTTGATATATCTGTTCAGCTTGGGTGTAGTAGGGGTCTTGTAATCCCTCTGCTCTTCTTGATTGTTCTATAGCTTGATTTACTAATTCTCTGTTTTGCTGCAGGAATGGTTCAAAACCACCAATACCTGCTACTGCTTGTTGTCTCGCTAATAATTCAAGTGGTGTAAGTCCTGCTGTTTGTTGCAATGGCACATCACTACCAATGAGGTTTGCACCTGCTTGCTGTAATTGATTATAAAAACCAGGCTGGTCTGCTGTACCAAAATACAAAGCCCTTACTAAAGGGTCAGTAATTAGTTCTGCTGTTCGTTGGTCTTGTAATACTGGGTCTACAGTACCAGGAGGATTTTGTATGCCAGTTGGTGTAACATCCATATCTGTTGGTTTTATTTCTTGTCCAACCAAACTTGGTGATGTCATGCCATCACCCACTGCTGGTTTTCTAGTTGGGTCTTGAGCTGCTGGCGGTTGCATAGATAAAACATTCTGTTGATAACTTTCCATAGCTCCAGGATTTGCGTCTAAATATTCTTTGAGCCTACTTCTGTAATTCGCATCTGTGGTAGAACCTCGCATTTGTTTACCTGTGATTGGGTCTGTAAACATCATCACATCCATGGTGCCAATTACAGGAGGAGTTGGTGCGTCTGGAAAGGCTGCAAAAAAAGGATTTTTATTTTGATTGTAGCTGTCTGTAAACCCACCTACAGGACTAAACGTTCTATTGTCTGTAAACCCACCACCAGGACCACCTATTGACATGAAATCATCACGCTTGGGTAGTAAAGGCATTTTTTCTAAATTAAAATTACCAATCTGCGGAACGTTTAAACCTGGTGTAGGACCTACACCACCTAAATTTTTAGGTCCACCGATAGTTACTGGTCCAGTTTCTAATTCTATAGGTTCTTGTGGCACAGCATTTATACCACCTATGCCACCTATTGATGGAGGTCTTGGTGGGATTATACGAGGGTCAACAGGAGGACGTAAGGGGACACGAGTACGTAAATCTAAATCACTAATAGGCCCCCTGTCACCAATTAATGGTTTTTGCATAGAATTAAACAAGCCACCAAACGGACCTCTTATATCTCTTGCTGGTGGTGGAGCTTGTGGTCTACCTATTGGAGCCATTATTGTGCTTAAAAATCCCATTATACTTTACCTATTTCGTTATACTGCTCAAACATTTTCATAAGTCTGTCCATGTTTCTAGCTCCCTGTTGTCTGTCTGGTTTACCTTTTGGCATTATTTCAATACCAGTTTCTGTCTTAGTTACTTTGAATCCACCCAAACCATTGTTTGCAGCAGANGTCATNACAAACTCTCCATCACTTAACATAGCAGGTATGTCATCGCTAGTGCCTGTGCCTGGTCCTATGCTAGGTCCACCCATACGTAGGTCGAGCTCTTGTTCATCCATAACTCCGCCATACCTCATCCCTGGCCTTACACCTAAATCAAAACCTTGATAAACTGGCTGTGGCATTAAGTCAGGCCTGACTGATGTTCTAATGTCACTTAAACCACCCATTCTTTCTTTTTGGCTATCTTTCACAGCTTTACCATAAAGTGCAGCCATGGCCATTAAACCAGCATTGCCACCGAGTCCACCTCCATCTTCACCACCACCAACTAAGTTTCTTAGTAAACCTGGGTCTTCTGTAGTGCCTAAAAATGTATCACGTAAGAAAGGTCCAAACTGACCGCCAAAAGGTCCTGTATTCATAGATTGTTGATATGCAGCTAGCTCTTCAGGGGTAAGTGCGTCTATTTGTTCTTGTGTCATAGCTGGCTGTCTTTTTAAACCACCAAATACATTATCAATAAAGTTTTTATCATCCGTACCTTTAACAAAAAAGTCTCTAAATCTGCCGTCTTTACCAAAAAGAGGTCTTTTAGTTTTTGATGCTGCATCAGTAACACTGCCAGGTGGACCTTTCATTTTTGCACCAATACCTGTAGTTAAACCAGCTAATAAAGCATCTTTTGTATCCATACCAGCTGCTTTACCTACTCCTGCACTAATTGCTCCCTGCATAAAAGGTGTCAATGTATTTAAACCTGGTATAAAAGGCATTGCTACTGATAATACTGGAGCTACCTTTTTAACTACTTTCTTTAAACTTTTACCTAGCTTTTTAAGAAAGCCAAACTCTGCCATACCAGTAATTGGGTTAATGGACATGCCGTCTCCAACCCTATATTCATTTGGATTAAGGCCTACTGCCATCATTTCTTGTTCTATTATTTTCTGGGTTTCAGGTGTTATGACTGGTGGAACCACCATTTCACCTGGAGCAACGTGGGCTAGCATGGTATCTTCTCCTCTTCCTAATCCTGCTATGCCACCTGGGTTGTTCATTTCTCTCATGCTCAAATCATTCCTCATTACATTTTAACCAAAATACTAATAAGTATCTGTTTCCTGATTCTACTGCAAGTCCCCTGTGCATATGAGTAAAACTCGGGAATATTAGAGCGTGGCCTGTTGGTAATGGCTCGACTGTACCACGTTTTAAAAATTCAGTTCCGCCACCTTGGTAATCGCCTGTGTTAAGAGGCACTACCATACTTATATCAGCACTTGCATCGTGATGCCAAGCACCTTGTTTTTTATCCTTTAAATTATAGTTTGCTATTTGTATTCCGCCACTATCTACGTGCCTGTTCCAAATATTCAAAAATATAGGATTTCCTATAGTATATATCGTTTGCATTAAAGATTGAAATATTTCTGGACAATTATCTTGAAAAGTTATTTCAGGTATTTGACGCAAATCATCCTCTTCTGGATTAGGTTTAAAACCAAAATGCTCCTCTAAGTTGTGCATTTCGTCTAATAAAACACTACAAAACTTTTCTGAGAAGAAAGGCACGGTATATACATCTTTACATGGTTCTTCGATAATTTTGTCTAGTGGAGTCTTTTTTCTATCTTTTGTGCCACTATCTTCGTAAAAATCAACAATAGGTTGTATCGAACTTTTGACTGCTTTTAATGTCTTTTCTTGTATATACCAATCGTTTGGGTACATTAACAAAAGATTTTTTGGTTTGTATATTAAATTTTCTGCTGTATTGTTCATACTTCTATAGAAACATTACCACCTAATGTTACTGTAACTTTACCTACGTCTGACTGCATCTCAAATCCTTTTGGCAATGTTCTTTCTCCAATGTCTACCCATTCATTGCCCGTATATACTTGTAGCACGCCAACAGTAGTATTCCATATAATACTACCGTCATTAAACTGTACGGTATTTTTCTCAGCGTCAGATATTTGTCTAACATTATCTAAATCAACTGAACCTAAGTTAATTTCTAATATTCTTACTAAACGATTGAAAACGTCAGATGTGACAGCATCATTTGCTAGTGGTAGTTGTGTTTGTAAAATTTTACTCATCGTTTACCATCTGATTTAATATCAATTCTTGTAGCACCTAAACGCCATCCTATGGATAAATTACCATCGTTTTCTGCGTCATCATCAGATTCAAAACGTAAAGCAAGCTGTCTTGACCTACTTCTAACAAAAACTTGTTGTGTTGTTGCATTAATTGCATTTGTTGAGTTTGTTGTAAGAGTATCACCAGGAAAGTTTCTGGTTTTTAAAACTATATTGACACTACCATTATTAGTCGCATCTTCAATAAATTTATAGTCAGGAATAATTCGTTTAATAAAACTGAATTGTTCGCCGTCACCAATATCCATATCTGAACTTTCAATAAAAACATTGGTCATTGGAGAACCATCGTCATTAAATCCTGTTTCTTGTTTGTATAAGTAGTTATTACCAACAGCACGTGGATAATTTTCTGTGCCTGCATCTAGCCAAGCCCCTCGCACCAGTTGCCCATAAAACCATAAATTTTCTGAATAGTTGTATATTACGTATCTATCAATTTCATCTGAAGAACTTGAGCAATAAAACCAACCGACTTCATTTTTATCAGATATGGTAAACGCATGAATTTTGAATGATTGAATAAGATTTATGTCAGTAAACACATAATTGTGTACAGAGCATGGTATGTTTTGAACAGCACCATTATATGTGTAAAAATTATTGTAACTCATCCAGTAAACGCCTTTTGGTGTGGTCACTGCTGCTTTTGGCCCTACTAATCCAACACCTTCGTTAATTAAATTTATTCCAAAGGTAAAAGGCGGTCCGATAAATTGCATACTGTAAAGTGCAGTATCAGTCCAAATAAGAATTTCTTGTCTTGATTTCACACCACCAATTATCGAAGAGCCACTTGACAACCTTAGTGAACCTGCAGTGTTCGTTGTCAAGGGCTCAAAATCTAAATCATTTTCTTGGTCACTAAAAGCTACGAGCATGGGGTCGACTGTACCTGTTCTTGATGAACCTGAAATAGGGTCAGCTCCAAGCACAACTAAATGCCTATCTGTTTCAGATGTAATAACTTGTAAAGCTTTTGTTGGCACTAAATTAGCACCTGAGATGCCTGATAATTCAACAGCTCTAGTAGACACACCGTTATTTTCAGTCCATTTATATATGCTGCCACCTCTTGGATTTATTATTAAATCCTCACCAAAGTTGTCATGTGTCCATATTCTTAACTGGTTTGTGTCGCTTAAAGATGATGTGCTGCCAAAAGTTCCAGCACCCCAACCATCAATACCCCATCCTGTTCCAGGCACATACACATCAAGACCTACGTTTATTTGATAAGTGCCTACAACAGAAGAACCTCCATTACCACTATCAGATGAGTTTGCAGTAACTGTAGCACCTGACGTATCTTTTGCTTCTACTGTGTAACTATTTGCATTTACAATAGTTGCTATTTGATATTCTTGATTTAGAACAGCAGCAGTAATGTTGCCTCCTAAACTTGATGCACCGCTAAAAGTGACGAAATCATTTTGTACAGCACCATGACTTGTATCAGTAACAGTTATTGTTGCATCTCCATCGCTAGCAGAAAAGGTTACGTCTCCTGCTGATGTGGTAGACCTGATTGGTGTTACATCATTAAATACAGTACCACTTTCTATGTAATATTTTAGATGCGTGCCTATGCCTAAATACTTTGTACCACCTAATGAAATCCAACCATGTAATGCTCTTGCTGTACCAAGATATGAAGAACTAGATATTTTTTCCCAACCACCAAATTTTTCTGGTCTGCCTTTGCGAAAACGAACTAAATTACAATCAAACCAACCTCCCTCATTATCGTAAGCAGTCCCTTCTCTATTAATACCTGGTTTAAATACTATTTTTTGTAAGGGCACGTTTATACCTCATGCCATTCTTTGCCTTCAAACAGCAAAGCTTCTGCTTCTCTTCTTCTTACCAAACCTTGTTTGACTTGTCCGCCAGCCTTATTCCAACGCTTTATTTGGTTCGGTACATCATCCCAGTCTTTGTTATTAAGTCTTTGCAGCAATGTGCTTGAAGATAAATTGTTTGGTCCAAGGTTGTATACCCATGATACTAAAGCATCAAACTCGTTTTGCTTTAAATCTACATCAACCATATCATTGACATATCCTTCATACTCTGACATTTCGTCAACAAGCAACTTATCTGCATCCTTTTGCGTTATAGTATCGCCTTCTTTAACACCTTTGGTTGACCCCCATCCATAAGTCCATACTCCAGCTGCACATTTGTAGGCCTCTAATTTACAACCTTCAAATTTTTTAATAAGTGATAAACCTTCTTGTGATATTTTCATGCTAGTCTCCTTTGTCGCCTGTGTGAGATGCTCCGAAATAAAACGAAATAATTGCACTTGCTAATCCTCCTAAATAACCTAACACTAGATTTATTAGTGCTTCGCTGTTTTGTTCTGGTGGTTGTAGGGTTACTAAAAATATGTATCCAAGAAAACCACCAATTGTAAATAAACCAATAATACGTGCTGTCCAATCTTTGCTAAACATACCCCTAGCATTTTGTTTGTCAGCTACTTCAAGTTTAAAAACGTCTACATCAAGCTCTTTCATTTGAACTTCAAACTCTTGTTCTGCCTTTTTGAGTTCAAGCATTTGTTCTGGCGTAGCGTTTTGTATTGCTTGTTGTATAGATTTTTGGTCATTAGATACGCCTAACACTTCAGCTATTTTACCCATTGCCATATTACCCATGGGTCCACCTAATGCTGTACCTATTGTTGGTGCAACTGCTCCTACTATATTTTTCAATAAACCTTTCATATTAATATACTCGTTAGTACAGCTATACCAATAGCACCTAAAAACCCAAATACTCCAAAAGTTGCTGCTTTCATAGTTGAATTGATATAGGTTATTTCTTGTTTTATATCAGAAAACTCATTAAATGCTGTTTTCCAACGCTCATGTGATATTGTTTCTAACTTAGTTAGTCTTTCTGCTACATCATTTACTGTCATTTTTTTATTAACCATTATCTAATGTATATATTTGTATTGGCTTCTTTTTACCTTTAACAAAAATGTCGTCTAATTTTTTTAACACAATTTCATTGTCAAAGTCACAAGCACTGATAGTATCATAACCTATAACAATATCTTCTCCAACTTCCTTAGTTGAGCTTTCTAGCCTTGCTGCAAGATTTACTGCGTCTCCAATAGCTGAATAATCAAATCTTGTATTACTACCCATATTACCAATTACAGCAAATCCAGAATTTATACCTAATCCTATTTCTATGCCTAGATTAGCTTTTTTAATATTTTCTTGTATTTCTTCGGCACACAAAACGGCTACAGTTTCGTGTTTTGGTAAGTCAATCGGTGCGTTAAATATGGCCATCATTGCATCTCCTATGTATTTATCTACCATACCACCGTACTTTTTAACTGCATCTGCTTGTATTGTAAGTGCTTTGTTCATAATTTCAGTAACTTGTTCTGGTTCTAATTTTTCTGATAGTGCTGTAAAGCCACGCACATCACTAAACAAAAATGTACAATATCTTCTTTCTCCTCCAAGCACTAACGAACTCGGATTGTCTTGTAATTGTTTGACTTGTCTTGGGTCAAGATAGTGTTCAAATTGTTTTTTTATCTGTTGTCTCAGTTTATATTGTTCACGAAAACGTAGGTAAAATGCTATAGACCCTGTTATAAATTCAGATATTACAGACCAAGATACATCAATTAATAATCCCTGTTGTATTGCGTATATACCGCCATATCCAGTAACAAACATACACACGATTGCAATACTTACCCCCCATGCAGTCCCTAGATATTGTATTGAAAACCACACTATTGCAACAAAAACAAACAAAACAAGCAGCTCAACAGCTAATGACCAATCTGGTATATATGGGCTATCTTGTATTAAAATGCTTTCTGACAAAGCTGCTTGTATTTTATGTGGCTCTAATAAACCAACTGGTGTGGCTATTTGTGGCATTACACCATTAGCAGTAACACCAACGAATACAAATTTACCATTTACGTTCATTTCTTGTAAATCTGTTTGTGGCGTATCAACCCAACTAATCCATTTACGACCAAGACTATCTGTTTTAACTGGTGGTATTCCTCGTATTGATATTTCCTCTATACCATTATCATTAGTTTTTATAATGTAAGTTTTTACATCAAACAAAGATTTATATATTTGTGTGCCAAAACTAGGTATCCATTCATCGTTTGGTGTTTTAACTAACAGGGGTATTTTTCGGACCAGCAAATCAACGTCTGTGGGAGCAACCGCCAAACCTTGTAAAGTGAAGTTGGATAGTAGAGGTAGGTTTGACTTAACTCCCGTACTAACTATACCACCTTTGCTGTCACCAAGTAAAACAGTACCTGGAGATGACGGATATTTACCTTTACCGTCTTCAAACATAGCTATTACAGATGGGGCGTATTCAAGTGTTGCAGCAAACATTTCATCACCACCTAATCTATCTGGTTGTGGAAAACTTATTACCCAACCAACGCCTATAGCACCTTTGTTTAGTAAGTCTATTTGTATTTCAGCCAACCTTTGTCTTGGTAATGGCCAGCCCCCCTCTCGTTCGACATCATCTTCCGTGATGTTAAGTATTACAAAATTACCTGATGGTTCTGGGGTTTGCACAAAAGCATCAAAGGTTTTGAGTTTGAGTATCTCTGTCGGCGTGCTTTGAAACAATAACGGTAAAGCCAATATAGGTAAAATTATAAATATAAGTTTTTTCATCCGCTACTTTGATTTATAGTAATTACAGAATCGCCACCACCGTTTATTTTCACTATGTTTGAGACTCCATCTTGTATTAATATTACCGTATATCCACTGTTTGAATTTAAGTCTAGCTGTACTGATTCACTTACACTTCTACGCAAACTTACCGTCTGACCTGTAACTATAGTGGAAATTTGTGTGTTTGCATCTTGTCCCACAAGTGTGCCAGATATGTTTATACCTGTAGCTAACGCTAGTTGGTCTTCTTCTTCTTCTATTGCTAACGCATCTAATACATTCAACAAATCTTCTAAAAAGTTGACATCAAGATAGTTTATGTCTAATTCAGTAAACTCAAGGCTATTATCTTCTAAAAAGTCTTCTGCCAAATAATCAATATCTAAATCATTAAAATCTAACAAGTTGACTGTTTTAGCTGTAGCTGTTTCTTCTTGATTTATTTCTTCTTCTTTTGGTGGCGATACTATCAGCATATTGTCAATAATATCTAGCGACAAATCTAAAATAACTGGTTTAGTAGGAGAGCTTTCAAACACATCAACAGTAGTGGCCTGATATGGTTTATTTAGTAAAACGCTACCAGTAGCTGTAACTACCTCTATTTCGCCACTAGAAAGCCCCAGAGCGTCTGGTAACAAAATTATAAGGCTACGACCTAGTTCATCAACTGTAGCCGTAAAATCAGTCCCACGTATTGCTATGTTAGCTGTTGGTGTTTTAAGAGTTATGTTTTGTTTATCTATACGGTTTAGATTGCCTGTAATAAATCTAGCTGTACCAAGTCCAAAGGTAAGAGCCATCTTTGCTTTGCTTGGGTCTGGGTCATAAATATATTCGTCAATTAGTAGCTGACTATGTTCTGTAAGTTTTACAGTAGAATCATCAAGAAAAGTTATAGCCATACGGCCATTTTGCGTTATAGCTTCATCGTTGCTTTGTATAGCAAACTTTAAATCAGCAACATACGGCTTATCACGCACAATTTGTGCTGTGCCATTTAATTCAGATATATCTCCTATATCAACAGCTTGTGCTTGTACCTTGGTCGTTTTGAACAACACAAACGGTAGAAGCAGAAGTGCCAGAAATTGAAATAATTTTNAGCCAGTCATTATCTNNNGTGCTTGNTTGNGTAATNTTAAATGTTCTTGANTTACCNGTTTGGTCNANATAAAANTATCCNCCNGCATAACCAGAACCNGTAAANTTNACTGTATTACTATCACCGTCNACATCTACNTAANNAGTNCCACCATCATAATTNATNTCAAAATCAAANGTNTTGCNATCACCTTGNATAATCCAATCTAAATCTAATGTTGCAGCTAATGCAGTTGTTCCATGGTCTAAAGTAAAAGTATTAGAGCTTCCCGTAACATCTACATTGTAATTAGAATTATCTATACCGTAAGTATTTGTTGGGTCTCCTTGTATAGTAAAAGTATTGCTATCTCCATCAAACTCAAAAAAACCTGTTATAGAGTCACCGTAAATATCTCCTAGAAATTTATTAGTGTCACCTATTTGGTTTATATCTAGAGTCAAAGTAAGACCATCTAAGTCTAATGCAGTTAAAGAACCAGCAGAAGAATTTAAGCCTCCTATAATATTACCTGAACCAAGTTGTTCTAAATCGATATTTGCTGTAGCACCTGATTGGTCAACATATATTTCGTTATCAGCAGCAAAAATAAATGTAGAGGTTAGTAATAAACTAATTAGTATTTTCATTCTGTACCTCCCAGAAACCTTTATCATACCCTATTTTGACGATTTGGAAAACAGCCTCCTCTATAGCCCTCTGTAAAGCTAAAGTTGTTGGTTCATTTTCAGCATCTCCTGTTTCTATCTCAACCAATTCTGTTCCTGCTTCAATAAATCTAAAAACATCTTGAGATTGACCATAGCTATACAATTGTTTGTTAATTAAAACATCTATTAAAACTTCACCAGTAGCTATAGATACCATACGTAAAGTAACTGTTATATTGTCTACCCTATATTGTTTACTTGTTCCTATACCTAAATACCTAGCACCAATACCACCACTTTTAATATTTGTATCAAAACCAATTACAGCACCTTCCATTAAAACACCTGCAAAAAGCAAGGGCATAATAGGTTTAGGGCCATCAGTTTTTTCGTTTTGTTCTCTAGCAGAACGTATAAGTTGTCTTTCTTTTGTTAAATTATCAAGACCAACTCTTTCAGCAACTCTAAAAAACTTGCCATTTGACGTATGTTTAAGACTTCTTATTAATAAATGTCCAGGGGCTTGAGTTACAGCAGTAGAAAATAAAGCAAACTCACTATTGCTTTTACGTTGTCCTGTTTGGTCTGTAAAGCTATTAGGATATACAGCAACAACAATCGGAGCTTTAGGTTGAGGAACGTTTAATAATTCTTTGGATTGTATTTGTAAAAGACTGGGTAAAGTTTGACCTCGCTGTATTGTATTATCTACAGGCGCTAAACTACAACTAGAAAGAAAAATCGCCAATAGGCAACTGTATCTCGGTAATATTTCCATCAGCATCGGTTATCTTCAAAGTTATAATATCGTTTTCAATACTGTATTCTATAGTGTTTCCTTCTAAGCTCAAAACACCTGATGTGCTAGGAGTTTCTCCGAATAAATTTTCTACAAGCTGTCTTGACAGTTGTGCATATATTCTTGACTCTAGGTTTCTTATAAATCTTGCAAGAGTAGTGTTTTCTTTGTCTCTTTCTATTTCGTCTTGCAAAGCTTTTATTTCTGCTTTAATACTCATCTTACGATTAAATTCTTGATTTTCAATCGTTAAATAATGAGAGGAAGTATTTATACCGTTAAAAGATGGATTTTTAAATTTATGAACTATTTGGTCTGATTTTACATTTTGAGTTAAAACGCCTAAAAATAATAAAATACCTATAACTGATACCCATTCTATTACTTTTTGTTTATCTTCTTCTTTCGCTCTCCACTCCAACTCAGCCTTACTTGGTCTGCCTCTTTTTCTCTTAATCTTTTCTTTGGTCATCTCTATCCGCCTTTGCCAACCTGTCGGTATGCATTAATTGTGGTACACCAAGTATAGTCTTCAAAAGGGTATCTTGTCTAATTATCTCATTATCAACTGAACGAACTCTGTCTATAAGAGCTACTAAAATACCATGTTGTGAGTCTAGTTTTTGACCTAATCTTGCTTCTATTTCTGATATTTGCGCGCTTACTTTTTCATCAAGCACATCAACCTTAGTTTCCATACCATCAATAATTTTATTGATTAGTTTCCAAATAAATAAACCTAATCCTAAAGCTGCTGCTATAGGAAACCCAACTTCGTTTATTAATTGGACAACAGAGTCCATTAAATTAATCTAGATAAAATTACCGTTGCTAATATAAAAGGATAAACTGCCCAAATCATATTTTCTAATTTATCAAATCGTTTTGAGCCATCTTCTAATCTTTTATCAATACTTTTATATAAAGCCTTACATTCTCTTTCGTGAGATTCTATTTTAGCTAAAGCGTCTTTTACTGTAGCCATTATCCTGAATTATTTGTAAAAGATTTTTTCTTTTTCTTTACTCTTTTAGTGGTATATGCCTCATTAACATTTGGCGTAGATTTGTCATCTGCAACGTAATGACCTTTTTTATTTCTAGCTCTTACTTTAACTCTTTCAGTTCCAGTTACTTTATCCCAAAAATTTTTAATAAAATTCATATTATTTTTCCTCAGATAAAACTTCTTCAGCAACTTCTTTTGTGGTTTCTACAAGTGCGGCCTCAAAAGAGTTTATAACAGCTGTGTTTCTATCTATTTTTCTTTGCAGTTGCATTCTTTTAGCTCTTGCTTCCTGAATTTGACTAGCAAAATATTTTTGTTGTTCAGTTAATTCTGATTCTTTTATTTTATTTCCATCAATAGTGACGGTATTTTCTTCTTTGACAGTTTCTTTATTAGCCATAATGTCCTCCTATGGTCTTGCACACGTGTCGGTGTGTTTGGTTAAAATTAACTATTTGAACTAATATACGCCTTGCCTGTAGTAATAGCATTAGTACAATCAGTTTTTTTGCTGCTAGATGAACCTGCTACGTTAGGTGTATCATCATCTGAATCAACAGGTGCATACGCTAAAACGATTTCCAAATGGTCTACGTTTCTTTGTACTACTTCGTTGATTTCAGTTTGATTCATTCCTTCAACTACAGCGACAGCAGAAGCATCTGTATTAATACTATTAATAAGATTTACGCTATCCATTGCATTAGTTAAGACTTCACTTACTGTTTGTGCCATATTATTCTCCTTTTATCCTTCTAGGGTTGTTACTCTAGCTGTTAATGCTTCTATTAAAGCATCTTGTTCTTGTATTGCTTTTACAAGCATAGGTATTAATGCAGAAGGAGCAAGACGTTGTCTGCCATCAGCATCATCTTCTTTCCACATATCAAAACCATCTTTTATTTCTGAATGAGCATCAATAGCTGTTTTAACTTCTTGTGCTATAAAACCATGATTTGTGTATTCGTTCATAACACGTTTTTCAGAACCTTCTACATATGCTCTTTGTGTATTAGGAATATCTTTTTCTTTTTTCCATTTAAACGTCACAGGGCGTAAATCTTTTATAAAAGATAATCCTGCAGTAGAGTTAGTAATTTCTTCTTTATACCTTTCGTCAGAAGGAGCTGAAATTGAAGTAGCACCAAAAGCTATAGCTGAGTCATTTGTGCCTTCACCAAAACAAAATGATGTATTAGCATTACCTACAGCACCTCTACCCATAACTATTTGATTATGTCCACCAGCACCAGATATCTCAGCAGTATATCCAATAACTATATTTTCATCACCATTAGTGTATGCATCACCTGCATACGCACCTAAAAATACATTTTGAGTACCTGTAGTATTATTAAGTCCTGCACTTTTACCAAGAGCTGTGTTATTTGGAGCTGTAGTATTAGAACCAAGAGCATCATCACCAACTGCTGTATTTTCTGAACCTGTTGTATTGTCACCTAAAGCATTATTACCAACGCCTGTATTTTGGTCTGCTGTTGTATTTGAACTTAATGCGTGTCTACCGAGTGCTGTGTTTTGAGAACCTGTGGTATTAACATCTAAAGCTAAAGAACCAACTGCAACATTATAAATACCTGAAGTATTTGCTGACAATGCAGCATATCCAACTGCTGTACATTCATCAAAGGAACCAGAGCCATCTAAAGCTAAAGCACCTATTGCTGTATTAAGCTGACCTGACGTAGCATCCGACATAGCTTGGAAGCCCATGGCAGTATTATAACCATTTGCACCATCTGTACGATTATGTGTAGCTAAAACATTGTAACCTACTGCTGTGTTTCTATGTGAAGTTGTATTAGAATCTAAACAATAGTTACCTACAGCTACGTTTTGGAATCCTGTCGTATTAGATTCTTGAGACTTATAACCTATAGATAAGTTATTATTTGCTGTAGTGTTTGACCTTAAAGCTCCTAAACCTATAGCAATATTATCTTCACCTGTTGTGTTTGAATAAAGTGCTGGTAATAAACTTCCATCAAATGTACCAATACCTATATTTCTTGAGCCAGTTGTTGTACTAGCCATAACACTATCACCGATAGCTGTATTACCAGAAGCAGTTGTAGCACTTGTTAAAGCTGCATAACCAAAAGCGTTATTATAGTTTCCTGTAGTGACCGCATCTGCAGAAGCTCCACCAACAGCAGTATTTCTTGTACCAGTTGTATTTGCTACTAAAGCATAGTGACCAACTGCTGTATTGTTATTTGCAGTTGTATTATTATAAAGAGCAGCAGTTCCAACTGCAACATTTTCAGTACCCGTACTGTTTGTAAGCATAGCACTACTTCCAAGTGCAACATTATTAGAAGCTGTAGTATTTCCTACTAATGCACTATTACCAACAGCTACATTTGAACCACCTGTAGTGTTTGCTCCTAAAGATTGATGACCTATTGCTGTATTGTTACTAGCAGTTGTGTTTGCATCTAAAGTATTAGAACCTATAGCAACATTATTAGAACCTGTAGTATTTGCAAAAAGAGAACCATAGCCTAGTGCTGTATTACCTGAGCCTGTGGTAGCACTTTCCATAGATTGACCACCAATAGCTGTATTAAGAGTACCTGTAGTCAGAGATTTTAATGCTATACCTCCTATTGCTACGTTATAACTGTCTGCATTTGATGCAGGGTTAAAAGTTGTTAAAGCTTGATAACCTATAGCCACGTTTCTATCGCCTACTGTATTTGCATCTAAAGCAAAAGCACCGACTGATACATTTAAATTACCTGTAGTATTAGCTGCTAAAGAATTTGTACCAACTGCTACATTATAAGATGCACTTGTATTAGCACCTAAAGCATCATCACCTATAGCTACATTTTGAGAACCTGTAGTATTTGCATCTAAGGATGATAAACCTAATGCTGTGTTATTAGCACCTGTAGTGTTTGCTCCTAAAGCTGATTTACCAACTGCTGTATTATTAGAAGCCGTAGTATTACTTGCTAAAGAACTTTTACCTATACTAGTATTAGCTGCACCTGTTGTATTACTTAATAAAGCATTTTGTCCTATTGCTGTATTTTCACCTGCTGTAGTATTTGCTGCTAAAGAAGAAGAACCAACTGCAGTATTTTCAGCACCTTCAGTGTTTGCTGCTAGAGCATCATTACCAACTGCTGTGTTGCTAGAAGCTGTGGTATTTGCTGTTAATGCACTACCACCTATAGCAACATTAGAACCACCAGTTGTGTTAGCTACCATTGAGTTCATGCCAACAGCAGTATTGTTAGCACCCGTAGTTGCACCTGTTAAAGATGCATAGCCAACAGCAGTATTATTATTCGCTGTAGTTGCTGCATCAAGTGCTGCTGCACCAACTGCAACATTTTGTGTTCCTGTGGTGTTTGCTCCTAGTGCATTATTTCCTATACCAACATTGCTACTAGCAGTTGTATTAGCATCTAATGCTCCTTTACCGATTGCTATATTTTCAGCACCTGTAGTGTTCACTTGAAGTGCTGCATAACCTATAGCAACATTATTATTAGCTGTAGTATTACCTGTTAATGCAGCTTGTCCAACTGCTGTATTAAAACCACCAGTTGTATTAGCATCTAAAGCTGTTGAACCTACTGCTACATTTGAAGCACCAGTTGTATTAGAAAGCATTGCTTCTCTACCGATTGCAGTATTATTACCACCTGATAAAGAACCACTAGATAAAGCAGAATTTCCTAAAGCTACGTTGTTTGAACCAGTTGGATAATTGCCATCAAGTTTAATTGTTCCACCATCTACTGAGAGGTTGCCTGCTACTGTTACTGTGGTTGGACTTATTACTAATGGAGTAACATCAAGACTTGATGAATTTGAAAGTCTAAAGTTTATATTTTGACCAGTTGTGTTGTGGTCAATAAAAGCACCACCACTAGGCTTAAACCTTACATTGTTCTCAGCGATAATTGTATCATTAGTTCCAACTGTTATATTACCAGACACATCTAAACTGCTAAGAGTTCCTACGCTTGTTATATTGGTTTGAGCTGCTGTAGATAAAGTTCCTGCAATACTACCTGTAACAGTTAAATCTCCTCCAACAGAAGCATCATCTGTTACGGTTAAATCGTCTTGTACTTTTAAATCTACTACGCTTAGACTAGCAAAAGCGTCAACTACTGCTGCTCCACTTCCTGCTCCGTCTAGGTAGACTACTTTTACATCCCCAGGAGGTATTGTTATGTTAGCTCCGCTACCTTGAGAAATAATTATATTTTGCGAACCTGTTGTTGCGTTTTCTATAAACTGGACCCTTTTCATTGTATTAGGGCCAATAGTAATAGTACAAGCAGAATCAAGCGTTCCTGTATATTTTAAATACATGGCTCTTGCTGCATCTGTACCACCATCAGCTACAGTAGATGTATGAGTATCAGCATTAGTTGTTATTGCCTCAGTTCCGTATCCTAAAGCTTCACCAATTAACTCTAAATTTGTATTAGTTGTAGTACCCCAGGTTCCTGCTCCGTCACCTGTTGCCATCTCATTTAATCTGAGATTATTTACGTATGTGCTTGCCATTTATATTCCTCGTAAAAGTTATATAGTATTTATGCAGCAACTTCATTCCAATCTGGAGTTTGTGTATCTGATACTGTAGTATAAGACGGACTCTGACTTTCATCAACTGCTGAGTACGATGGTGTTTGAGACTCATCTACAAGACCCCAAACTAAAACATCACCAACTAAGCCTGACACAGCGCTTAACTCTGGGACTATATTTGCTTTAGCATTTACTGTTAAGCTTCCAACAGACCCAGTTGCTGCAACTCCGTCAATATGAACGCTATTAACCAATATAAAGGTTGGCGTGCCTACTGCTGTAGTGGCTGCAAGTCCTGACACGCTGATGTTATTGTTGGTAACAAGCGAGATTGAGCCAAGTGCTGAAGTGCTTTCAAAACCTGTTACGGATATATTGTTAACCGTTGAAAGCGTTGCTGTTCCAAGAGCTGATGTAGCAGCAAATCCTGTAACTGATATGTTGTTTACTGATGTGGTTGTTGCTGTTCCTATGTTTGCTGCTGCTAAAACTCCAGAAACAGTTACATTTGCTTCAGCTTGTATGGTTACGCTAACAGCACCTAAAGATGCGGTTACGCCACCAATGGATGCAATAGCTTGAGCATTTACCGCTGCAACAGGGGTTCCTGTTGTACCTGCAGCTGGTGCGGTTGGTTCAACGGGTATTGAACCTTCACCAAAACCTAACTGGCCCCAGGTACCTCGACCCCAACCGTTTAGGTATTCAGCCATTTTAGGCTATTCTAATAATTGCCGTAGACGCTGCTTTTGCTGGAAAAACTACTGTAAAATCACCTGCGGTAGAAGTTTTATCTCCACCAAAGTCTATAGTTGCTACTGACTTATCACCGTTAGTATCGTTATAAATCATACAGCCTCTTGCTGTAATTGTAGCTGTACTAAAGGTTAGGTCATTAAAGTCTGTTACCGCTGTAGTACCTGTAGAAGATGGCGTTACGTTTGTTAACGCAGCTCCACCAGATGTATAGTTAGTACCACTAGCTTGTCCAGTCGTAGTAAAAGCAGTAGTAGTAGCTCCCAGAGTAGCTGAACTTGTATATAAAGCCAGTTTAAAACTGTTACCACTTGAATTAGTAAAGTTATGAGTTCCAGTTAAAAGCTCTACTTTAAAGCTTGTTGTCAGAGTAGATGTTATTGCCATATTAAATACCTTTAATTATTTTTGCTAAATCCTCGCTACCTTGACCAGATAAATCTTGAATTAAAGTAGCCTTATAAGATTTTAAAGCATTTTTAATATATATCAAACATACTTTGTATATTAGTTCTTGGTAGGCTCTTGCTTGCGCTTTAACATGCTCTTCATTATCGTCTGAAATACCCACTATTTTTTCTGTTAATTGCTTTGCCCAAAACTCAGGAGGATGACCTCCAAACTTAGTAGTAGCAACCTCAACCATACCTAATTCAGGAACTCCGTCTGGAGTAATTTTAATTACCATTTGTTAGGCTCCACAGGGTCATTGTTTTTTAAATGGCTGTCATTTCTATCTATTAAAACTGGTTCAGGGTTTTTTTCTGGCTCTTGGTTTTTTATAACCTCACTACGTTTCATACTTTGTAGATTACCCTCATCATCAGATAAAACAATTAAAGGGTCGTCTAAACGATGATAGCCGTATAACTTTTCTTCTGCTGGAACTGCAGCATCAAGCAAATAGCTTGATTGAGCTACCTCCACCTTCATACCATCACTCATACATTTGCTTAACCAAAATTCAGTACAAGCTCTCCCAGCCTCTGCAAAATATAAATTACCTTTATAACCAAAATCCACTCCAAATATTTGTAAGTGGCCAACTTTGTTGTATAAAGCAAAAGCTATTGCATAAGCAACCGTATTGTTAAGATAGTGGCATCCCCATTCTTTTAATACTTCGTTTATTGGATATTCAACTAGACCAGGACATCTGTCATCTAGTTCACATGTGTATATAGGTCCTTGATGTTGTTTTAATACTTTAGCCATACTATTAGTTTGACCTCCAGCATCATCTGTATCTAAAAACCTAGATGCAGGGTCCATCATAAAGACTCTATCGTGGTATATAACGTCAGAAACTGCGTTTATTGCCCAAATTTCATCAAATTCTGCGCCATGTGATTTTGCCATACAGTAGTCAAACCAACTCCTGCCCATGCCAACAATGGCTACATTTTTCCCTTCAAGTTCCTTGATTGGATTCATATTTATCTCCTTTTGTTAAGTTAACTTACTTGCGAGCGGAGTGAGTCATATCGGTATTCATCTCTTCTACCTCTTGCCTCGGCTCGTTCTTTTATCCTTGCTATTTCCTGCGAGAATCTATTTTCATAATTTGCTAATAAATCTGGCTCACCCTTCATAAAAGTATGGCCTTCAATTAAAGATGCATATAGTAAAGCATCCCTAGCATTAACAGACAACCAGGTCCCTGATGTATCTGAAACTAAACTTGTTGGTTTGTATAAGTAGTGTAATTCTACTGTGTAATTTGCATCTGGTACTGGAGCTAATGCTATAGTTGAGCCAGAGCTAGAGGATGTTGAATATGCCTTGTCGTAATCTGCATAATATTTTGGCAATCCTCTCAAAGAAGTATCACTTAAATCTGGAGTGTACTCCTGCATAAAACTTGGATGTTTTTTTAGTAAAAAATTATAATCATTTGTTGTTGAATCTATAACTGCTAAAGAAAAAGAAAGAAGAAAATCATTTGGAGCAGTTAAAAATCTATTTCCTGCTGTTACTGTACCTTGAACATTTTTACGAAATACGTCTTCTTGAACTAAATTAAATATTCTATCTTCTGCATTTTTAACAAAATCAGCAATAGTAGAAACAAAAGTAGACTCATCATTATTAAGATAGTTTTGAATTAATGTGCTTAGTTCTGAATAAGTCATACCGTAATTGTAACCTCTCCTAAAGATGATGTCATTCTATAACCAGGTATGGAGTTACCAATTATATTATCATTATTGCTTAGTATATAACCTTCTCCAACTTCTACGTCATTGTTTGGTCTAGGCTCATACAAAGCTTCTGGGTCTGAAATAGCAGGGGATGGTTCTAGCTGAGGATGTTTAGTTTCAAAACATTGTGGACAAGTTTTTAAACCGTTCCACTCTTTTTTTAAATCTAATAATTTATACTCAAACCCACATCTATCGCACAAAGCTCTAGCAAATTTTGCTGAAGCGTAAGCCATTAGCTAATATAAGGCCTAATTCTAAATGAAGCCCTATCCTCGTCTGTTGATGAAGCTCTTTCAAACTCTTCTTCGTACATTTGTTTTAACATGCCTGATTTTTCTGGAGCTTTTTTTACTGAAATGTAATAAGCCAAACCAGCTGCAAAACAAGGATAAAATCTAAAAGGCATATCCATAGTATTAATTGCAGTATCAGCATCATCCATTCGTACTAACTTATTAAATACTAATATATCTGTAGAATTTTCTGGAGCTGGCCATACTTTTAAAACTGCTGCATTTTGTTTATCTAAAAAGAATTGACTAGGCCTACCTGTAGTTGCTTTGACTGGTATATTTAGATATTCGCTACGACTTAACCTTCTCATAGATAAATCGGTAGTTACGCTGCCTTCAGTTCTTCTAAGGCTACAATCTAATATATCTATTACATTAGAATTTAAAGTATAACTTGAAGTGTCTTTGGTAACAGTTTGAGTTGCTTCTTCTATAGTCCATTGGTTTAAACCTCTATTAGCCCATTCAGCTAACATAAGATTAATAGAACGTTTTGCAGTAACCAAATCATACCCAGTTCTAAGTTCAAGGCCACATCTTTCAAAAGCCTCTTCAACAAACTCAGTTACGTTTGGTTCAAAATCTGTACTACTAGATGTTGTCATAATTAATCCCTATCTTCGTCCGAAGCATATAAATTGTCAAATACTTGGTTTACATCTAAAGTATAATCTAAATCGGACTTGCTGTAATGAATATGTTGAGATGGTTTAAAGTCTGGAGCGCCTTCTCCTAGTTCAAATTGAGCAGGTCTTGTAACTCTTACCCTATTGTTTGGTAAAGCTACTATATTACCTGTCCATTTACCAGCATCTAATAACTCAAGTACATGGTTTTGTTTATGTTGAGCAGGGTCATCTGATGTGTCAGACTTTGTATAATCTACAGTAAAATAATACTTTGCAGGATAAAATTTACCATCAATTTTTGCCATCCAGGGACAAGGAGAACAGTTTTCTAATACGTAAATACTATGTGTTCTAGATGCACAGTCCCAAGGTTGCGCTGCCCAAACCTCCATAGGTTCAGCCCATTCTTCAAAAGGAGTATCTCCAACTAAAGCTGTAATTGGCATTCTTGCCCACATAGCTCCACCATGAACATTAGGCTCATCTGTATCATAGGTTTCTGCACCAGTAAAAAGCACTTGAAACGACAAACATCTTTTTGGAATTGTTGTTACACCAATAACTAAAGCGTGTAAAAATTCACCGTGATATTTTTCGTGATTGTGAGTATATTCTTTTCTAACCCAGCATTTAAAATAAGGAATGCTGCTTTGTAGGTAAGCCATTTAACAACCGCCTACTTTTCCGCCTCTTTTATATCCTTTAGTTTTCATCGCTGCTCCGCCCCTTGCCATACCTTTAGGCTTTACAACTCCTCCTATGGCGTAACCTTTGGATTTCATAAATCCACCGTTTTTCATGCCTTTTCTTTTTTTACCGCCTATAGCGTAACCTTTAGTTTTTTTATACATATTGTTCTCCTAACTCATTGTAGTTACTTTTCTACGATTATTCATAACTTTACCACATCCTTTAGCTATAAAACCACCGCAACTTTTTTTAACCCTAGTGTCTTTCCAGCTTACTCGTTTTGAACTGGTTTTTTTCTTAATTGCTGATTTAGCACCACTTTTTTTACAATCAGCCATAGTTGGCCTACAAGCTGGATATCCTCTTTTTGACTTTGTTCTTGATTTTCTACCGCAAGCTTTTCCAGTTTTGCAATCAACCCAGCCTTTACCTTCGTTGCGAGAAAACCATGTATTTAAGTTATCGCTAGCCACTATCCTAATTTAGTTTGTTTACGCTTGCCTGGAAGCATTTTGCTAAAACCTCTAGCATTTACAAAAGTTACTTCACCTCCACATGAAAGTTTTTGTTTTGATTTGTTACCCCAGTTTTCTGCTCCTACTTTTCTGCATTTAACCAAAGCACCAGAACCATAAGCAGATGGCCACGTACCACCATTTCTAGTATATCGGCGTTTTACTTTATGATAACAAGCGTCTTTTTTTGTTTTCTTTTTAGCCACTTAACAATCCCAGTCTCTTCTAGCCCAATAGTTAGCACTACATCTATCACTTTTTATTCCGCTACTTCTAGCACAATAACTTTTCTTTCTAGATGCAGTACCTTTATGCATTCCCATTTTTTTATCGCCGAAAGTAATTCTTTTGACTCTACTGCTTTCGCTACTACAGCCTTTAACAAAAACTACTTTTCTTTTTTTACCATAACCAGGCTCTCCTTGACGAATAGCTCTGGGCTTATTAAGAGTTACTTTTTTGCCTTTATATTCAGCCATTACAAAAATTAATCAAAATCTTTATAAAGAGTAAGGACTATTACATACGAATCACCGTTAGTATGACCAGTAGTAGTCAACATAATATCACCAGTTTTTCCACTACCTGCTGTATTTCTAATACCTCCAAAATTAGTAAAATCTTCGTCTGTTGTATAGTCTGCATTTAAATCCCAACAGATAGTATCTGTAGAAGCATCCCATAAAAGTTTTACACTCATTCCAAAAGTAGAATATACAATTCTTGCCAAACGTACTCCCGTACAAGCTTGGCCAGCAGAGTTAGCGCTTAAAGCACTAACATCTACCTTTTTAACTGCTGATTCGCCTGTACCATCGGATGTATTAGTTAATTGAATGATAGCGACTCTATCGCTATCCATCAATGTATTTGATGTTACTGCGTCTGCCATAATTTACTCCTTACGCGTCAGCGAATGGTGTTACCACAGTACCAGAAGCTAACACAATACCTTCTACTGCATACTTAGCTGAACCGATAGCAGTTACTCTAATAATAGTACCAGCTATACCGCCTTTAGTAGTACCGTTTAAAGTAATTACATCATTACTAGCGCCAGATATAAAAGTTTTACCTGCTGCATCGCTTTTACCTAAATATAAACCACCAACAAATTTATCTGTTCCGTCAGTTTTAATATCTAAGTCTGTAGCTGCTGTTTCAACTACAAAAGTAAATGAAGCACCTAAGTTATTAGTTTGGTTAGGGTCGTCATTACTTCCTGGAGCTGTAGCTACAATGCTAGGTAACGTAAATTTACCATCGGCATCGTTACAAGTTAGAATTTTACCAGCGTGTGAATTTACGCTTAGTGTTGTGTCTGCAGTTAGACTAACTACGTTAGCGTTACCTGCTGAAATAAATCCTGCTAAGGACTGTATTGGACCTGAAAAGGTTGATTTTGCCATAATTTCCTCCTACGGAAATAAGTTCTACTGTCTTGGCTTGTCTGCTAGGTCAGTCTGTAGAACAAGTTAATAAATCCTAGTTTTTTGATTGTATATTAGTTTTGAGCAAAAAAAAAGGGAGCCGAAACTCCCTTTAGACAATCAATTAAGATTATGCTCCTTGAGATGCGAACACAGCTCTCCAGTTGGAGTAACCGAAGGAGTATCTTTCTCTAGCTTTGTAACGCATGTTACCAGTATCGAAATCACCTTCTAGTGATGTTTGCATTGGGCTTCTTTCAAAATGTTTGAATCCATCAGGACAATCTGTCTTTAAGAACCAAGCATCAGTATCTGTTAGATAGTTATTAACAACATATCCTTCAGGTACCATACCCATATTTCTAATAGCATTAATGTCATTGTCAGAAGTACCAACTCTACCAGGAGTTTGTAATAATCTGTCAGCAACAAATTGCAGTTGAGGTGGAACAATAAGCTTTCTTCCTTGTAGAGCAATTGTCAAATTTCTGTCATCAACTAAAGTTGAAACATTAATAAGAGCATCTTCTAATGAAGTCTCATTCAAGTCAGCATAAGCTGTTGGTCTGTTACTAGCAGTACCACCGCCACCCAGAGGGTGAGAGTCTGATACTAAAGCAACACCATCACCACCAGTAAAACTGCTGCTAAAAGCGTTATTAAGAACAGCAGCTGCCTTAATTTGCTTTGTGTTTGCCATAGACCTTGCTAAAGCTTTTGTATATCTTGAGCCTAGTCTATCATATAAGTTATCTTCAACTGCTTCTTCAGTTAGAGAGAAAGCTAAAGCAACTGTTTCGTGAGCATAACGTGCAGTAAAGCCTTCAGTAGCATTGTCATATTCGACAGCGTTACCTTCGCCTTTTACTGATGCATTACCAAAGCCCACAATCATTACTTCTTCTTCAAAAGCTCTATCTGATGCTTCAGTTTCAAATATTTCAGTATGTTGATTATCATACCTAGCATATTCCATTCCGAACAAGGCGTTTAATCCTGGTTCTAATTCTTTCGCTAATTGCGCTCTATTTATAGCCATTATTATACTCCCGCAGCTGTTCTGTTAAAATGCTCGGCAATTCTGACGATGAAGTTAACATTGGTTGATAAAGACCCAGTTCCTAACGCATTGTTAGAAGGGTCGTTTGATATACCCATGATTCTCAGTTGAGCTGTACCAGTAGCTGTAGTGCCACTAATTTTAACTCCTGAGACGCCTGATATTGTAGAACCTGCAGCATAAACAATATCGCCATTCAAACCAACAACGGTTTGAGTAACGCTACCTGTAGCAGCTGATTGAACTTCAAATAAAGCATCTGGGTCGTCGACAACGGCTGCTTTGCAGTCGCTGGTTACTGTCCCATTAGTCCAAACAGGAGAAAAAACTCTATCTCCGTCTGAATTTGTGAAATGACAGCCTTGAAAGACTCCTAGTAATAAATCGCCAGCAGCAGCAACGGCAATACCGCCTGTGTTGACCATTTTTACTGGGTCGCCCGTATAAATAGTTCCAGTTGTACCTGAGAGAATGTCGTACTCTGTTGTTCCTGTAGAATTAACAGCCGAGCCTAACTTTCCAATAGGTTTTAAACCGAAAGGTGCATTTATATTTGCCATAATATTTACCTTTTTTAAAAAGTTTCTTCTAGTGAAATAAGATTAATCTCTTTTTCCACCACCAAAAGTTACGCTTGTAGTTCTCTGAGGTTTTAGCATCGGAGAACTAGGGTCAGATTCTTTCATTAAATCATTGTCAACTGCGTCTTGTTGCAGTTGCGCACGGTCATTGAAATAGGCGTTTCTTTCATCACGTGTTTCATTAGGAATCTTCGCCAAAAGCAAACCACCCACGGCTACTACTCCAGCGTGCCTTCCGTCGTCCATGGTTGGAAGGTCGAAATCTTGTATCTCTTCAGCACGTACGAGTTCAAAACCCTCACGCATTCTAGACATAACATTCTTTCTATCTTCTTCACCGACAAGTTCGGCTCTAATCCACCTGTAGGTATATCCTTCAGGTGCTGGAGGCGTATCCAACATAGATGGGGGACGCCAAGGTTTGCGAGCAGTATCTTTAGCTCGAGTTTCTGCAGAACGCGGAGTTCTGTTTTGTTCTTCTATTTTATTCTCATCAGTCATAATAATTTACCTTTTAATGTACTTAGCATATTCACTAAGCGGCACATTTAAACGTTTTGCCATTTGAACTTCGCTTGCGCTAAGTTTGACTTGACGTTTGCGCCCAGAACTATCACTTCTTCCAGCTGGTGCAACATTTTGTTGCATTTTACCGTTAGACTTGACTTCATCACCTGTTGAGAATTTGTGAGGAAATTCAGTTCTGATACGTTTATCTATCTCATCATAATATGTAGGGTCGGAAGTGTCAAAACCTTCTTCCTCAACTAATTTACGATGAATGTTAAAAGCAGCTAGGGTCATTGTTTCATCTTCGCCAAACCACTCGTTTTTACTAGCCCAATCTTCTGCTGCAGGGTCTGGTTGAGCTGGTTGCTGAACTGGAGCTGGAGCTTGAGATGGAGCTTGGTAATTTTGATAATTAGTTGGCTGTTCTACCTGTACTGGAGTAGTGTTAGCCAATCTACTTTCTTCTACTGTTATCTTATCAAGAATGCCTTGAGCCTTAGTTACCTTGTCCCAATCTTGCTCTTGATAAGCATTTTTTAAAACTGCGTTAGCTTGCGCTCTTTGAGAGTTCAATCTATTTTGAGCCTCAGTTAAATAGTTTTTATTTAATTGAGTGCTGCTTGCTTTTAATTTTTGGTTTTCTGCTTGTAATGATTGAGCATACTCATAAGCAGAATTAGCTGCTCTTTCTTGCTCTCTCATTTTTTTTGTAAGAGTAGCTATTCTTTTTTGAACGCCTTTAGAATAATCTTCTAATTCGTCTTCTTTTTTAGCTTTGTTTTCTTCTTCTTCAGAAACATCTTCTACGGCAGCATCTGCCTCTTTATCTTCTGTTTCTAATTCAACAATCTCCCCGTCTTCTACAGGTTCTTGTTGTATTTCTTCATTCATTTCTGGTTCTTGCATGAGTCCTCCTCACGTTATGCGCTAACAATGTCATCGGGGTCTTCAATAGTCGCGATAACTTCGTCGTCGTTTATAATACGGCACTCTGCATCATCGCCAAGTTTAAACCTAGCTCCTGCATATCTACCAATTAGCACCCAATCTCCCTTTTTACACCAAGGAGTATCTCCAAATTTGTTTTTGTCTGAATAACACATAGGCCCCATTTTAACAACGTAAGATACTACTGTTGCTAGGGATTCTCTATCTATGGTTTCTTTTACTAGCTGAATACCGCCCTCTGATACACCCTTACCTTTGTAGGGTAATATCAATATCCTCCAACCAGTAGGTTGAGGCATACGTTCTAAGAATGATTTTTCAAGTAAAGAGGGGTCCAATACTCTTTGAGAAGCTTCTGTATAAGCTTTTTCTACTTCTTTTACTGCTTCTGGGGTTTTTTCTTTTTCAACTTTTTGTAGATTTTCTTTTTCTACTGCTTTTGCGACATGTTCAGGAACTATTACCTTGTTCATCGTTTTCTATTACCTTTTTTAGCAATTCTCTAAGTTCAGATTCTAAGTCGGCGAGAGAATTGTAGCGCCCACGTAGATAATGATATTCTTCTACATCTTTAGCCCCATTCATAATGGATACTTGAATATCATCCTTCTTTTCAGCAATTCTTTTTTTTAGCTGTTCAGACAGCCAAAGAACTGACATTTAATATATACCAGAAAACTTGCCGCCAAACTCAGCAGCTCCCATACCTCTAGCTTTACCTTTACCCATTCCTGGAGTAGAAGAAGCTTTAGTATTTTTAGGTGCTTCTGAAACAGCTTTAAATGGCACAGTACCCTTGTTAGAGTAACTTTGTTTTCCTTTTAATACTTTTGCATTTTTCATATAGTGTACCTTACAATTGTTTTAAGCCAATATCAATTAATTTTAGTTCTTTTTGTTGGTCCATTCTATCTCTAGTAGTATCGTCTTTTAACTCTGCTATATCTTTTTGAGCTTGGATTCTTTCCATATCAATTCTATCTTGACGCATCTTTTCTTCCATTCTCATTCTTTCTTTAGCCTCAAACTGTTCTTGGTCTTGAGAAAGTTCTTGACCTTTAAGTGCAAGTTCTTGTTTTCTAATAGTAACGAGCGGGTCTTCTTCTGGCGGAGTTGATACTTGTTCAGAGAATTGTTGCATTAGTTCAGACATAATTGGTGAACTAAATTGAGCCAATATTGCCTGAGCTTGCTGCATAAGTGGAGCAGCTTCTTGCGGAGGCATTTGTTGAGCTTGTTGTTGCATTTGTTGATACTGTTGCATAGCTTCTGGAGGCATTTGCTGTTGAGCGATTGCATCTGCTTTTAACTGTAAATGCTGCATAATATGTGAATGTATGTTTCCTTGTATTTGAGCATTCATTTGCACAGGAGCCATATTTAGTAAAGATACGTGAGTTGCTATATGTGCATCATGGTCTTGCTCTGGAAATGCCTGAGCTGGTCCACCCATCATAAGTCCGCTGTTTTCCATACCAGACTCCATTGGTTTAGGAGTTGTATCTGGCGGTGGCATAAGTAATTGGTCTATATTGTCTGCACCTAAAGCAGCATACATTCTTCTGTAAGCTTCGTAAGTTCCACCAGGCCCATGTATTTCTGGATTAGATTGAACTAACTGCATCATTTCTTGAGCCATAACTATTCTTTGGCTAGTAGAAAATATGTCTGGATTGCTTACTGGAAATATATCTACTCTATCATCAAAGTCTGCTTGTTTAACTTGCATGTTGCCACCTGATACCGCATAAGGATAAACAGGAGGTAAGCTATCTTTAAATATATTAGCTAAAAGTTTAAATTCTTTTTTCTGACCGTTATGTAGTCTTTTATGAATAGCAGACAATACTTTGCTTGATTTTTCCATAAGAGCCAAAGTAGTTCCTACAGGAGCCTGAGTATTACCTTCACCAATATTTGTATCTGCTATAGAGGCAAATCTTTGGCCAGATTGCACTAATAAACCTAACAAATTAAGTAAAGTACCGCTAGGCTCTTTAAATGGTAGTGGTTGAATAGCATCTCTAAGTGAGCCTGCTGGAGCATCTACGTCTCTAAATTCTCCTGGTTGTATTGGTTCATCTTCATCTCTAATCCTTATACCTCTAGTTTTAAAACCAGCAGGTAAATTAGCAAGAGTACCAGCATCAATTAATTGTCTAACAATAGATGTAGAAGCTTTAGATAAACCACCAATCATGTGAGTTAAACCAAACCCATAAAATCCTAATCCAGGAAGAAACTTAAAGTGAACAAAGTATTCAGTTTTTTTCTTCATTGGGTCTTCTTCTTTGAAGTTTCTTCTGATAGCTAAAATATTTTCACTATTAGAATCTATTGTTACGATATAAGGCAGCTTGACTCCAGTAGGTTCTCCGTCTTGACCTATATCTTCAAAACCTTCTAAGTCTAAATTACAATGAACTTCATATAAGATAGATACTTCACCATCGTCATAGCTTGGCTCCATACCCTCTAACTTTTCTTTTTCTGATTGTATATCTGAGCTTAAGTTAACATTGTCTCCAGACTCAACATTTACATTTTTATAAAAGCCAATAGCTTGTAACTTTCTTACATCATTTTCTGGCATTTTTACGACATGAGTAATTCGCGAACAGGTCTCTAAGTCGGTTGTATAGTAAGGAACAATTAAATCTTCTGGGGCTACAAATTTAGATACGGGTCTTCCTAAAGTTTCATCGTAGTAAACCTTTTTAAATGCAGAACCCGCAAGAGGTAAATAGAAAAGCATTTGGTCTAATTCTTCATCATACTCTTCCATAACATGAACAATTTGATAGTTCATAAACTCTTTTACTCTTTGAGCTTGCTCTTCAACTAAACCATCATAAGCACCAACTACTTGAGTCTTAACAGGGCCTCCAGCTGGTAATAATTCTTTATATGCTTGCGCTTGGAACTGAGTAACTGATTCTCCTAATAACGGATGAATAACACCACTAGCTCCTGCAAAAGGCTCAGACCTATTATCATCAAACTTCATACCTAAATATTTCAGGCCGTCTGTATAAGTTCTTTCCCAGTCTTCTCTAGATGATTTATCGTTTTCAATAGCTGCTACTAATTCTACATAAATACTAGATAATTCTTGTTCTGATATAACTTCTGCTAAATTTTCTGCAAAACCTACTTCTGGCATTACTGGCTCTTGAGGGCCTAATATTGCAGAACCGTCTTCTTGCATTTGGATTTCTTCTTCGTCGCCCATAGCTTCTAGAACTTCAATAATCTGAGAGTCTACGCCTCCAACCTCTTGAGTTGTACTTGTATCTATTACTTCTGTTGGGCCTTGTTTTTCTATTGCCATTTTATTTACCTAAAATCTTATTTCTTAGCTTTGTTAATTCTAATTCTGCAACTTCTTTTGAATTATATCCAACTATTTTTCCTTTTTTTATATCATCTAAAAATGTTGTAGCAGAAATCTTACCTTCTCCTTTTTTGTAAGTTGGCAAAATATAAGTAATTCCATCAAACTCTCTAGTTCCTAATTGCATAGAAGTATCTTTATTTTTACTTCCTTTAGGCAATAAGGTGTAATTTTCATCATGCCATTTTTTTAAAAAAGAATAATTTGTATTAAACGTATCTTCTTTTTTTTTATTCTCTATTGCCATACTTAATAATATACCCTAAGAGGTCTTTGCCTTTCTTGGTCTTCGTAATCGCTTGCTAGAGAAACAAAACCGCCTTCACGAAAACGCATTAGGGCTTGAGTCATAGTATCGCATAAATCATCGTTTGCACCAAATGGAAAAGAAGCACATTCCTCAATCATATCTTCAGCAAAAGCTTTTTCTGGTGCATACACCATTCCTGATTCAAATATAGGCGCAACCGAGTGCATTCTAGAGTGTTTATCATGGCCTCTAGTTGGTGAATAATTTACAACAGGAATACCTATTCGCCGCAACTCTTGGGTAAGAGGAGTACCAGATGCCTTAGCTTCAATAAGCACCATATCGCATTCCCAATAGGTATATTCGCGCATAGCTATTTCTTTTAACTCTGGAAAGTCCCATCTCCCTTTTTGACAGTCTAATAATATTAAACAGTCAGGAGCATCTTCTGAAGGCTTAAAAACACCCCAAGTAGATATAGCAGAAAAGTCAGCAGTTTGGTTTTTAGAAAAGGCAGTATCGTATGACTGCATAATATATTTAACAGGTGGTATGCTGTTATGTTTCCAACGCTTCCACCAGTCACGCTTGATGATAGCTCCCTCTTCTGCTGTAGGATTTTGCATCCATTGAGCGTTCCATTTGATTCCTGGAATAGAAGATTTAACTTTTAATAATTCTTCTTTTGGCCAAAACTCAGGCCATAAAGGATTGTCTGTTTCTGGGAATATAGCTGGAAACTCTATCATTTCCCATTGGTCTGCAAGTGCTTCTTTTTGCGAATCTAGCAACTTAGCTGTTAAATCAATAGAACTGACCAACGAGTCATAACTACCACTATAGCTCCGCCAGGTTGTAAACGTTGTCTAGGTCCAGAGGTATACCATTCCCAAGCAGACTCTAAGGCATTCGGGCTAAGGGCGTCTTGTTCTGAATGCGGATCGTCAATAATCAACGGGTCGTCAATAATCAATAAATCAGCACCCCTACCAGTAACAGCACCACCAACACCAGCTGCAAAATATTCGCCGCCTTTGTTGGTTTCCCAACGACCAGCTGACTTGTTATCTGCTTGTAATTTTACTTCTGGGAACACTTCTTTGTATTCTTTTTGGTCCATTAAGTTTCTGACTTTACGACCAAATCGTACAGCAAGTTCCCCTGTATGGGTTGTTTGCATAATTTTCATCTTAGGTTTTTTACCCATAATAAATGATGGAAAAAAAGTAGATAAGCAGGGAACAGATAACTTGCAAATTCAGACTTGGTATGACGAGGTGGCATGTTAACAATCAAGCGTTTAATTTCGCCTGTTGCTACTTTGTTAAGTTTTTCTGCAAATATTTTATGATGGCGACCGCATATAAATTCTGGCCACATGTGTTGTACGTATTCTAAAAAATCGTTTTGACATTTATCTTGAGTTTCAAAGCCATCCAGCTTTTCTTTGAGCATCAGGGCTTCTTTCAGCTCTGTCTCAGTTAGCTGCGAAAAGTTCATTTAACTTTTAAAATGCTGTTCTTTGAAAAGGCATAGCTCTTAAATTTTGCTCAGGAAGTCTTGCTATGTGTATTTGATTTCTTCCCATAGAGCCTGGACCTTTATTAAATATTGGCATAGGCCTATTTATTGGTCTAGGTCTCCCTATTGAGATTGGCCTTCCTATTCCTATTGGTCTTGGTTTGTCTATAGGCATCGGGTCTGGCCTGATAGGTCTAGGTCTTCCTATTTGTATAGGTTTAGGCATAGGTCTTGGCATAGGTCTTGGTCTGTCTATAGGCTGAATAGGATTACCTATTCCTATAGGTTCTGGCATAGGTCTTATTGGCATCGGTCTNTTATATCCACCACCTATACCGCCAAAACTAGGAGGTCTGCCATATCCATATCCGCCACCCATTCCTGGGAACATACCGCCTATACCACCACCAAATCCAGGGCCGAAAGNACTACCGCCACCAAACATAGGAGGCATCCCCATATATCCGCCACCAAACATAGGAGGTCCGCTAAAACCACCGCCATACATTAATGGAGGTCTTGGGCCAAATGGATTGCTATAAGGATTACCATACATACCTCCACCAAATTGAGGTGGTTGTCCAAAAAATCCGCCTCGGCTACCGCCGTATGGATTACCGAATCCGCCTCTATTGCCAAACGGATTAGGGAATGAGCCTATACCGCCTTGATTAAGAAATCCTCTTGGAGGTCTAGCTCTCATATCCCTGGCCATACCACCTAAGAAGTTATTATTTGAAGAACCAGGTGAGATAATTTTCCTATCTAACGGACCTCTTTTTCTTTCGCCAACTTCAGATATTAAGCTACCATCAAAATTATGA
>FUFK010051546.1_pt1 | contig 75248 bp, 59 predicted proteins | sample 1021851 | NCBI WGS metagenome assembly FUFK01 (sample SAMEA51879418, study PRJEB19060) | metagenome | reverse complement strand
AANTCGCCTGATATTTGCGCGAGTTTTTGAAAGCAAGGAATAGCTAGCGAGACGACTTGCATATGACTGTTGTCATCTGAATATAGGACTTTATAATCATTAGGTGTGGATTGGTTTGCATTTATTTCATTATTTTCTGATGAAATAGGGTNATCTTTTTTATTGTCCGTAATGTCTGTTTCCTCAAAACCAAAAAGATCATCGGCAAACAAATCATGGTTAAGTGTGGACGCTTTTTTAGTGACTTTTTGAACCGGTTCTACTGTGACCTCTGCTAACAAATGAGTTGGTTCTTGTGTTTGCGGCTCTATAATAGATTTATCCAACCCTGCGCCAAACTGTACGAGTAGCACTTGCTTTTGCTGACGGGCTTCACCAAAGCCCATGGCGATAGGCGAGCCTGAATAGCGAATATGCTCTTGTCCGCCAACGCGCTGCGGCACATGCAAATGCCCAAGCGCGACATAATCGAAGCTCTCATCGAACATCTCAGCTGATATTTGACCGAGGTTACCGACATAAAGATCACGCACGCCATCATCTTCAGTGGTTTTGCTACCAGCTGCGAATAGATGACCGGTTGCGATGATAGGAATATGGCGCTGATGTCTCTTGCACAATGATTGTTGTGCGGCTTTGGCTAAGCTTGCGACTTCATCGTAGTGCGCGCGGATACCTTTAATAACATTAGTATCTTTGCTATCGGCGGACTCGCCAGCACTGCTGCTACGCACATCACGATCGCGCAGATAGGGCACAGCGGCAATGATGCAATGCGGATCACCGTCACTATCATCTAATATTAACACCTCATCGTTTAAGTCTTCACAAGCAGTGCCGATGACATGCACGTTTAAGAATTTGAGCACTTGGCTTGGCGCATCGAGAAAGGTTGGGGAGTCGTGATTGCCGGCGACGATGACAATATGCTCACAGCATAAAGTTGAGACTTTGCCCAAAAATTCATAATACAGAGCTTGCGCCCGATTGCTTGGCGTCATGGTGTCAAAGATATCACCGGCAACGATCAGTACATCGACATTTTGCGCGCTGATGGTCGTCTCAAGCCAAGCTAGAAAAGCTTCAAACTCTTCATAACGCATACGACCATACAGTCTGCGCCCCAAATGCCAGTCTGAGGTATGCAGGATTGTGAGCGGCTTAACGGGGTTTTTAACAATATCAGCTGCGGACATAGGTAGNCTTAATAGCAATAAATAAAAAGGGTTTTATTCTAGCAAGAATTGCTGAGGTTTGCTGTGCTTGAATGATTAGAAGGGTCTAATATGAACTAAAATAACCGTCTATTAAGACTGAGAGAATTAGGAAAACGAAAAAGCCACCTTAATAAATGATTAAAGTGGCTCCGTTCAATAATGACAATAAAGTGATTATCCAATAACCAACTGCTCTAAACTATCCTCTTTTGCTTCAGAAAGAGTAGCAATCATCGATAACGCATGAGCTTGTTGGTCAACAGCTTGACCCTTAGCTTGACCCTTTGGTGTTGTTGCTGTCCCGCCACGCAGCCAATTACTTTCAGTATTAGCTAGACTTTGCTCATGCTGCTGCAGATGTAGATTGTACCAAGCTAAATCATGATGCAGCGCCACTACATTACCCATAATGAGTAAGGCAGGCGTTGGCAACTGCGCTTGTTCTTGTCGCTCTACGATACTAGCCAGTGTACCGGTCAGCACTTGCTGATTAGGCATACTAGCGTTGGAGACGATAGCGATAGGCGTCTCACTGCTACGGCCTGCCTCGATTAAACCTTCAGTCAAACGCTCTAGCGAATGCAAGCCCATATAGAAGACCACCGTCTCATTGGTATCGAGCAGATTCTCAAACTTTTCATTAGGCATGCCAGCCTTTAAAAACCCTGTGACAAAACGCACCGACTGAGAATGATCGCGGTGGGTGAGTGGAATACCAGCGTAGCTCGCGGCAGCATTAGCAGCAGTGATACCTGGTACTACTTGATAAGGCACACCGTGCGCGCGCAGGCTCTCAATCTCTTCACCGCCGCGTCCAAATATAAACGGATCGCCGCCTTTGAGACGCACGACTCGGCGACCTTTTTTGGCCTCGTTGATTAACAACTCATTNATACCCAATTGCGCGACCGCGTGATTGCTACGTTTTTTGCCGACATAGACTTTGTCCGCATCACGGCGGCACAAATCTAATACTTGCGGGGAGACGAGCGCATCATAAAAGACGATATCGGCTTGCTGCATGAGACGTAGCGCTTTAAAGGTTAATAATTCCGGATCGCCTGGGCCTGCGCCTACGATATAGACTTCGCCAACAGGATTTTTGCCTTTATTGCTGATATCTGAATCTGTATCTTGATTGTCTAAGTTTGCTGCAGAGTTTGTGGCCACTTCTGTATCATCGCTATGTTGATTGGCAATCTTTTTAGCAGTCTCAGCTAAGTCTTTTTGCAATTGCGCAGTCGCCTCAGTCTCGTTGCCGGCAAAGATGAGCTCACTGACCTTACCTTCAAAGGCGCGCTCCCAAAACTGACGACGACCCGTAAGCGTTGGGATTTTATTTTTGACCTCGCTACGAAACTCGCCTGCCAGTTTTGCTAATTTACCATAACCTTGCGGGATCAGCGTCTCAAGTCGTGCCCGCAGTAAACGCGCCAGCACGGGCGCTTTACCATTCGATGAGATACCAATAACAATCGGATTGCGATCAACGATCGCGGGAAAAATAAAGTCACATAAATGCGGAGTGTCAACGACGTTGACCGGAATATTGAGCGCGGTTGCATCGGCATGAATTTGATGGTTCAACGCCTCATCATCAGTGCCAGCGATGATAACGCGCGCGCCTTGCATGTACTTTTTATTATAATTTTCATAAATAAGAGTATGCTTCTCATCACTTAATAACGCGTGCAGCTCATCACAGATACTAGGGGCAACAATAGTAATAGCAGCACCGGCACGGCTAAGCAAATCCGCCTTTCGCAGTGCCACATCGCCGCCACCCACGATCAATACTTTGCGGTTATCGAGTTTAAAGAATAAGGGAAAGGTATTCATAGGAGCACCAAAGATTATGCAAATTTATGTATGGCGTCATTATGAAGTATCGCGCGCGCTATGTCACCTAATGGATTGGCATTAGTGTAGTTATATTTTTCATAAGAAAAGCGATTTTTGTTTAATATAGGAATGAGTGAGGCGAGTTCTTTACGTATTTAAAGTTAAGCAAACATACCCTAACATCGATATTCGTTTAACTGTGTTAGCATATTTTCAATAAATCAATAATCAAAGCGCAAACATGCTCTCGCCAGGCTTTATCGAAACGCCAATGACTGACGGTATCGATGATGAGCGTTTAGATCTTATCCCTGCTCAGCGTGCTGGCAAGCCAGAAGAGATTGCTGCATTGGCAGTATTCTTAGCGTCCGATGACTCAAACTACATGCATGGTGCTAATGTCTTTATGGATGGCGGCTGGGTGCTTGGCCGTAAATAGCAATTCCTCTTTTTAGCAGTCATAAATAAAACAAATAGATAAACCAAAAAAAAGCCCTCTCACCTTGAGAGAGCTTTTTGATTTTTACAAATTATAGATGAGTACTAAAACCTACAGCTGGGTGTGTAGTCCGCACTCGCGGTGCTCTTCAACCTTAGTCGGATCAAAATAATCAAACTCGTTAGGCAAGTTGTGCTCATCTAAGTACTTATCTAAATCACTATCGGTTTTTTCAAACAGCGGCGCAACTTTTAGCACACCGTCTTTTGAGAGGCTTAGAACATCGAGACCTTGGCGGAATTCGGTTTGNTCTTTGCGGATAGCGTTGAACCAAACGTCAGGCTTTAGCTCATCAAGGGCGCGGCGAAACGGCTCAAGTTTGACTTGCTCAGTAAATTTGTCGTGTAGCTCGTCATTGACGCCTGGGATACCACCCAGAGTGACGTCACGGTGGGCCGCCGTCTGCTTAGGAATATAAGTAATGACGTTTAGGTTTAAGTCGTTGATCACTTTATTAGCAAAACGATAAGTGGCATCGGTGTTGTAGCCTGAATCTACCCATAATACGGTGATGTCAGGGCGCAGTGAAGCGACTAAGTGCAAAATGGCAGACTCATAAGGGCGAAAGTTAGTGGTGATAATAGGGTTTTTGGCTTGCGATAGCGCCCACTCAACGATCTCTTCAGGCGATTTGCCTTGCAAGTCTTTATTAGCTTGGTCGATGTCTAGGTTTGGATGTAGTTGGCTCATGGTTATGTCCTTAAATTAGAAAATTAATGTAATTGTTAAATAGAAAAGTAAAAACTAAGTGCCTGCAAACATAGGTAGTGCGGAGGCATCACGGCCCCCATAACTACTGGCAAGCGCAGTAAAGGCCTGTTCGATATGAAACTTGGAGTCCGGATGTATATCATGTTCGCTCAGTACAAAGCTATCGACGCCGACGCGCAAAAGATAAGCGATTTGGTCACGGCCAAACTCGCCTGCGACCCGAATCTCTTTTTTGTAGCCCAATTGACGTAAGGTTTGTACAAAGCTAAAGCCGCGACCATCAGCAAACTTGGGCACATGAATGACAATCAGCGTTTGCTTCAATAACAGCTCGCTAAGTTTGCTTAGGACATCGGCATCAGTATCGGCAGTAATCCACACGCCAAGATGACTGCTGTGCTGAACGATAAGCTCATACACCTCGTTCATCAGCCCGCCTGCAAGCGCGCCTTCAGTATTCAGCAGATCGGCTAGCGGCACGATAACCTCAGGCTTTTCTTGNCGGTGTAGCAGCTCAAGCAAAGTGATCTCACTCAAAGCAATACCGCCGGGTAGAGTATCAGTGCTTAGTGCCAGCCAGTTATCTTGCGCGCTAATATCACCGCCTTGACTATCTAAGATATGATGATTAGCCATAGACCTTCTCCTTAAACGGATCAAGACCGACGCGCTCTACCAATTCGCCAAAGCTTTCGACATCGTTATCCGTAGTTGCGCGTAGATCGACATAGACATCAACGATCTGTTGAATGGTGTCCGCCACCGCTTCGGTTGGGACAGAGCGGCCAAGTATTTTGCCTAATTTAGCATCGTTACTTGAGTTACCGCCAAGGCTAATCTGATACCAGTTCTCGCCCTTTTTATCGACACCGAGAATGCCGATATCGCCAGTATGATGATGCGCACAGGCATTGATACAGCCCGACATATTGAGTCGAATATCACCCAAGTCATACAAGTAGTCCAGATCGCTAAACTGCTTCTCGATTTGCTCGGCGATGTTATGCGTCGTGGCATTAGCGAGCGAGCAGTAATCCCAACCGGGACAGACGATCATGTCGGTTAAGGTATTAATATTAGGACGCGCTAAGTGCAGATCTGATAATTGCTGCCACAGCTCGTATAGCTTATTGGNTTCNACATCAGCAAAAACCAGGTTCTGCTGATAGGTACTACGCAGCTCNCCNAANCTGTACTCATCTGCAAGATCGGCTAGCGCATCCATTTGTGAGTCGGTGACGTCGCCTGAAGGCACGTATTTACCGTCAACCAGTCCTGCTTTTAAGGAGATGACCACCGCGCGGTAACCTGCAATTTTATGCGCGACGGTGTTTTGCTGATACCAATTGGCAAAGTCTTTATTGTCCGCAAGCTGCTGCTGCAGCTCAGACTGCACTTGTAGCCCATCAAACGTCTTGTAATCAGGTTCGCTAAAATAACTGGTAGCCGTCGCAAAATTGTCATCAGTTAAGGTGAGCGGACCATCTTTGGTATTCGCTTCCCACTCGGCATCAACGAGCTTAGCAAACTCGCGCCCGCCCAAAGTATCGACCAAGATTTTGATGCGAGATCTATACTTGCTACCTTTGTCACGGCGACCATGCAAGTTATAGACCCGTAAAATAGCATCTAAATAGCTGAGCAGATGCTCGCGCGGCAGAAACTCATTAATGACTTTACCCAGTACAGGGATACGACCAAGACCGCCGCCCACTAGCACCTCAAAGCCAAGCTCGCCGGCGTCATTTTTCTTAACATGAAGGCCAACATCGTGGACTTGCGTGGCTGCGCGATCGGTCTCTGTACCGATAACCGCAATCTTAAATTTACGCGGCAAAAAAGCAAATTCGGGATGAAAGGTTGACCACTGACGAATAATCTCACAGTAAGGACGCGGATCGGCGATCTCAGCCTGATGAATACCAGCATAAGGGTCAGTGGTGGTATTACGAATACAGTTGCCAGAGGTTTGGATGGCGTGCATCTGCACGGAGGCCAGCTCCGCTAGGATATCAGGAACCTCTTCTAATTTTGGCCAGTTGAGCTGAATATTGGTACGCGTGGTAAAGTGCCCGTAGCCTTTATCGTATTTACGGGTAATCTCGGCAAGTTTACGCAGCTGATAGCTGGCAATTAGGCCATAAGGGATAGCAATCCGTAGCATCGGCGCATAGCGCTGAATGTAGAGACCGTTTTGCAGTCGTAGCGGTAGATACTGATCCTCTGGCAGCTCGCCTGCCAAAAAGCGTTCGGTCTGATCGCGGAACTGCGCNACGCGTTCTTCTACCAGCGTTTGATCGGCGTAGTTATATTTATACATGACGTAATCTCAATAATGATTTGCGTGTGTAATAATTCTAGAGTGTGCTTTGGCGCTAATCTAGGGCGTGCTTCGACACTGAGCTGTTCAAAAATGGGCTTAAAGCAATATAGGCTGACATCATATAACTGTGCGCGGATAAATATAAATTCCTATAAGTTATATCCATATCCAAAGTCAGCATAAATTTTCATAACCAAAATTGGGTAGCCTAGGCGTCATCCATTAATTGCTCACAACCTAAGGGTATAAAACACTATGACTTCTATTCCTGCCCAATCAACATCAGATGATCAATCACAGTCCAAGCTAGTACCGCCGCATGGTAGCGAGACTCTAAAGCCGCTGCTATTAAAAGATAGCGCGCGCGAAGAGGCGCTGAAGCTTGCCAGCACCCTGCCGACCATTACCTTAAGCTCACGCGAGCGCGGTGATTTAATTATGCTAGGTATTGGCGGTTTTACACCACTANATGGCTTTATGAATCAGGCGGACTGGCAAGGGGTGGTCGATGAGATGCGCCTAAAGTCAGGTGATAATGCTGGTCTGTTTTGGCCGATTCCGATTACCTTATCTGCGCCTAAAGTATTAACCGACACTCTTAATCAAGGCGATAAAGTTGCGCTTGTAAGCGAGGACGGCGAGGTGATGGGTATTATCACTGTCGAAGAGACTTACGATATCGATAAAGATCACGAGTGCCAGCAAGTCTTTACTACCACTGATCCTGAGCATCCAGGCGTGCAACAAGTGCTCAATCAAGGCGAGGTCAATGTCGCAGGCCGCGTCGAGGTGCTTAGTGAAGGCGAATTTCCTGAGCTATATCCGGAGATTTACAAAACCCCAAGTGAGACCCGTGAGATATTGAGTAATAAAGGCTGGAAAACGGTTGCTGCTTTTCAGACGCGTAACCCGATGCACCGTTCGCATGAGTATTTGGCNAAGATTGCTATTGAGATTTGCGATGGCGTACTCATTCACTCCTTGCTTGGGGCGCTAAAGCCAGGTGATATTCCCGCTGAAGTACGTCAAGAGGCCATTAAGACACTGATAGATAATTACTTCAGAGCCGATACCGTGATTCAAGCGGGCTATCCGCTAGATATGCGTTATGCAGGCCCTCGTGAAGCTTTATTACATGCCGTATTCCGTCAAAACTACGGCTGTAGCCATCTCATCGTTGGCCGTGATCATGCCGGTGTTGGTGATTACTATGGTGCGTTTGACGCACAAACNATCTTTGATTATGTTGGCAAGGACGATCTGATCACTCAGCCGCTAAAAATTGGCTGGACCTTTTGGTGTAACGCTTGTCAAGCGATGGCCTCTGATAAGACTTGCCCGCACGATGCAAGCGAGCACGTCAAAGTATCCGGCACCAAACTGCGTAAAGCGCTATCAGAGGATCTTGAAGTACCTGATAACTTTAGCCGCCCTGAGGTGCTTGAGATCTTGCGTGAATACTATGCCGGTATCGCTAAAGAAGAACGCGCTGAGGTTAAGCTGACTGGCGCTTCTGCAGTTTAAGATAGTTTTAAAATCTTCAAGCATAAAAAAGGTGTCAGACCATGAGTTTGACACCTTTTTTATCATTAAAACTTAACCAAACCATTATAACGCTTGAGCGTTAATTCAATTCGACTTCTCCTGCCAGCTTTTGATAATCGCCAACGATTGAGCCGCCACCAGAGCAATAATAATTAAGCGCGTACTTATCATCGCTATCTATCGTCAGCTGATCACCTTGAAATTGTAAAAATACTTTACTGTCATTAGCTGTGGTCTCAAAGATAATCCCGTGTGCTTGATCTTGACCCATGAGTTTTGCTTGGCCATCAAAGGTGCAAGTTGGCTTTTTTATATCATCACGAGAGCGCACTGTTATATGAACGCTATTCTGATCATTCTCATCTGCTTGCACCTTCACGGCGACCCAATCATAGCCTTGATGACGCTGACTATAGCTATCTGACACATAATCACCGACTACCACTTGTACNGCAGGAGATACGGCGGCTACAGTTGCTAAGCTAGCTGTNGCCATAGTACTAGTGNTAGTAGCGGATGAGGTGTTATTGCAGCCTACTAGCGATGCGCTACTGATGAATACTGCGGTTAACATGGCAAGCGATGTATAAGGTTTTTGAGAGGCGCGCAAGNTCATATATAAGCCTTAATANTTAGAAAGTTAGTATTAGAAAGATAGTAAATAANAAGATAAAGGTAAAACCATTAGATTAAAGCAGCATAGCTAATAACGTGGCTGATGCCAAGATATTCCTTTAATTAGCTTTTTTGATATTTTCATACTCATATATTCCATTTTGGCAGAAACATACACATATTCATCATTAAAGATAATATGCAGACGCTGTTAGCATACTTGCATGATTATTCAGCCGCAGGGCAAGACCTATTCCCTTTTTTTATTGAACATTTATCAATGATCTATTCGAGTCGAGGCACTTATGACCAAAAGCTACTCTGTAAATAAAACCCACTTATTTAAAAACAAAACGCTAAGCGCCCTCAGTATCGCAGGCGTAGCAGTCACGCTTGGCCTAGCAGGCTGTAGTAATAATGATACCGCAGACACGGCAACCAGCGCTGACTCTGCGGCAAGCGGGGAGGCGCAAAACATTGAGCTGTTAAATGTCTCATATGATGTAGCGCGTGATTTTTATAAAGATTACAACCCGATGTTCGTTGAGCATTACCAAGCCGAAAACCCTAACGCTACTATCAATATCAAGCAGTCGCACGGTGGCTCAAGTAAGCAAGCATTGTCTGTCGCAAATGGTCTACAAGCTGACGTGGCAACCATGAATCAAGGCTCAGATATTGAGCTATTACAAAAAGAGGGCTTGGTCGCGGACGATTGGGAGCAGCAGTTCCCAGATAACGCGGTACCTTTTACCAGTACGATCGTCTTTTTAGTGCGTAAAGATAACCCTAAAAACATCAACGATTGGGAAGATTTGACCAACGACGGTATTGAGATTGTCATGGCCAATCCAAAGGTGACGGGTAACGGTCGTTATGCCTTCTTGGGCGCTTATGGTTATGGCTTACACGCTTTTGATAATAACGAAGATAATGCGCAAAACTACGTCAGAGACATGCTCAAAAACGTCAAAGTCTACGAGAATGGCGGACGCGCGGCAACCACAACCTTCGTACAGCGCGGTATCGGTGATGTGCTTGTGACCTTTGAGAATGAAGCGAACCTAGCTGCGACTAAGTTTGGACAAGGACAAGTCGATATCGTGTACCCTGATTATTCTATTAAATCAGAGAGCCCTGTCGCTGTCGTTACTACCGTTACTGATAAAAAAGGCACGACAGACGCCGCCAAAGCGTATCTAGATTACTTATGGAGCGAGCCGGCTCAGCAGCTAGCGGCTGATCTATACCTGCGCCCAAGTGTGCAAAGCGTCCTTGAGAAAAACGGCGACAAATTACCACCGGTTGAGACTTTCCGTCCAAATGACACTTTTGGCTCTTGGGATGAGATTATGGGTAACTTCTTTAGTGATAACGGTGTCTTTGATCAGCTGGCAGTGAATGCTCCGCAGTAGCGCTTACCATAACGACTAGCCATTATTATTGTCTTTATGAGCTGTCTTAACAGACAGACAAATCCAAAATGTTCATCATAAATAAATAAGGACATGGCCACCTGCGCTATGTCCTTTATACCGTAAGCTGCCTAGATGCTCACCACAAATTCAAGAGCACTAAAAGACAAAGCACTCATAATCATCAATAAGTGCTGATAACAATACAGACAGCGACGTAATAATTAGGATATCACTATGAGCGCCACGACACCTCCGGTCAGCCCCTCGCCCAAACCTGCAAAAAAAAGCTGGCTGACCCGTATGCGCCAGCGTAATGTGTTACCGGGTTTCGGGCTTAGCATGGGTATTAGCGTTTTTAGCTTGTCCTTGCTGGTGGTGTTGCCGTTTGCGATGATGGCATATACAACGACGCAGATGGGCTGGAGCGGGTTTTGGGAGACCATCTCACAGCCGCAAGTGACTGCTGCTATCAAGCTAAGCTTGTGGGTATCGTTTCTTGCGATGCTGACCAATATGGTGTTTGGTACGCTTGTCGCTTGGGTGCTGGTGCGCTACGAGTTTTGGGGCAAATCTTTAATCAATGCCTTAGTTGATCTACCATTTGCCTTACCAACGGCGGTAACCGGTATCTCGCTTGCCACGCTTTATGCGCCTAATGGTCTGATAGGGCAGTGGTTTGCCAAATTTGATATTCAAGTGGCGTTTACACCGATAGGAATTTGGCTGGCTTTAGTCGTCGTCAGTTTCCCCTTTATCGTGCGCGCTGTACAGCCGGTACTTGCCGAGCTATCGGTTGAATTTGAAGAGGCCTCAGCGGTATTGGGCGCTAATCGATTAACGACATTTGGTAAGGTTATCTTGCCTGAGCTACTACCAGCGTTATTTATGGGCGCAGGCATGATGTTTGCTCGCGCAACCGGCGAGTACGGTTCGGTTATTTTTATCGCCGGTAATATCCCGATGCAGTCTGAGATTTTGCCCATCATTATCATCAGTAAGCTTGAGCAATTTGATATTCAAGGGGCATCGGCTGTCGCTTTATTTATGCTGATGATCTCGTTTGTTATTTTGCTCAGTATCAACATCGTACAGTGGAAGCTGTCGCGCCGCGTAGGAGCACGCTAAGATGCAAATCGCCAATAGTTATGATTATCAAAGCAATCCTGCTACCAAAGACGCGCCGTGGATCAGACGCTTATTTATCGGTATCGCCGTATTATTTATGATTTTGATGCTGGTTATACCACTGCTTGCGGTGTTCTATGAAGCGCTAAAGGGCGGCTGGGATCTATACATCGCCTCGCTTGTGGAGGATGAGGCCCTACAAGCGATTAAGCTGACGCTACTAACTGCCGCTATCGTCTTACCGATCAATATGGTGATGGGTATCGCTATTGCGTGGTTGGTGACGCGTTATCAGTTCAAAGGTAAGCAGCTAGTGACCACCTTGCTCGATCTGCCGTTTTCGGTGTCGCCTGTGGTTGCAGGTCTGATGTTTATCTTGCTGTTTGGTCTGAACTCTCCTGTTGGCGGCTGGCTTGAGAGTCTTGGCTTTCAGGTTATCTTTGCAGTACCGGGTATTGTGCTGGCAACGTTATTTGTCACTTTTCCCTTTGTCGCGCGCGAGCTAATACCTTTGATGCAGACCCAAGGCGACTCGGAGGAGCAAGCGGCACTAACATTAGGGGCTAGCGGTTGGCAGACGTTTTGGCATATTACTATGCCTAATATTAAATGGGCGCTGCTGTATGGTCTGATTTTGACTAATGCGCGAGCCATGGGCGAGTTTGGCGCGGTGAGTGTGGTATCTGGACACATAAGAGGCGAAACCAACACTATGCCGCTACTGGTCGAGATTGCTTATAACGAGTATAACTTTACCGCCGCCTTTGCTTTATCTAGTATATTGGCAGCGCTAGCACTAGTGACGTTATTGCTACAACAGGTGATGACGAAGATGCAAGAGCGCAAATTCGCTAAGTCTGCGCGTCTGGTTGCTGCTCCTGAGCTACCTGCCAGCGCCAATGACACACCTACACGGCATAAGCCTGAATAACAAATAGCGTAAGCCATTTATATTATAAGCAAATAAGAGATACACGTATGAGTATTGAAATTAGAGATGTTAATAAAANCTTTGGTGATTTCACCGCTTTGAATAATATCAATATCACCGTACCTACAGGTAAATTGACGACACTGCTTGGCCCCTCAGGCTGCGGTAAAACCACGTTATTACGCATTATTGCNGGCTTAGAATATGCAGACTCTGGTCAGATACTATTCGATGATTTGGACGTGACTAATATTCCGGTACAAAAACGCCATATCGGNTTTATGTTTCAGCATTATGCGCTGTTTCGTCATAAAAACATCGCCGATAACATTGCCTTTGGCNTAACATTACTACCTAAGTCTGAAAGGCCTAGTAAAACCGATATTAAGAAGCGGGTAGCGGAGCTGTTAGAGCTCGTACAATTACCACAGCTTGCCAATGCTTATCCGCATCAGCTCTCAGGCGGGCAGCGTCAGCGTATTGCACTAGCAAGAGCCTTAGCGGTCAAGCCAAAACTNCTGCTATTAGATGAGCCATTTGGGGCGCTTGATGCCAAAGTGCGTAAAGAGTTGCGGACATGGCTAAAANACATTCACCATGAACTAGGGGTTACTAGTATTATGGTAACCCATGATCAAGAAGAGGCGCGGGCAATATCTGATGAGATTGTGGTGATGAATCATGGCCGTGTCGAGCAAGTTGGCACCTCAGAGCAGCTTCTTAACCAGCCCGCCAATAGCTTTGTCAGAGACTTCTTAGACTTGGCATAGTGTTATGGTCTATAAAAAAAGACCTATAGCTCACTATTAGCTATAGGTCTTTTTTTGCTTTTTTATAAGATGACATAAGCTCTTATACTACGTGGCTCTACCTGATAAATAAACTATCAGCGCAGTTACGCATCAGCACTTTGAGCGGTACTTATCTCTTTTATAGGTGCGTTTTGTTCTTTTAGTGTCTGATAAGTGGTCTCAAGGATAGTGGCACACCAGTCAGGCATGTCATTCGACACTTTATACCACATCCACGTCCCATCACGCACACAGCTAAGGATACCTAGCTTTTTGAGATGGTTTAGATGCCGCGATATCGTTGGCTGCGGCTGATCTAGCATATCGACTAATTCGCCTACGCAGCGCGCTTCTTTTTTGTACAAAATCTGGAACAACTTCAAGCGCGTAGGGTCTGACAAGACTTTGAACAGCTCAATGGGCTGTATAGCATTATTNGGGTTAGACATATAAAGGTCTCTTGGATGATAGCTTATCTGCTCACAAATCTGTTCACANAAAAGTCAATGATGGGTGAATCAACCCGTCTAAAAAGAAACAATAGGATATCGGCAAATACAGGGTATTAAATCAGTAAATACTCATAAATGATAGCTCAGAAATAAATTATGACATTCGTTTATAGTACTGACATAACTTATATACTAAAAATAATATTAATCACTATTTGTAATAGCGACGATATTCTAGCTTTCATGGTGTTTGAGTGTCAATCTATAAAAATAACCGTTCATCGGCAATTTNCTACACTTCATACTGCTTATTCTACCAAATTAAGTAACGAATTTATATGCGATTAAGTAAATATTGCTAAGTAGAGCTACAAAATTCTTTATTTATCGTCTTTTATGAGTGTAATTGCTGATTGTCGCCATAAGGGCGATCTGTTATCTCAATGACAGCAAGCATGATTAGAAAGAAAAAGNGATAAAGNAGTGGTTATAAAAGTTATTGTAAATGCTAATAATTATCATTATAATGGTTTTAAGCCAGTTCATAGTGATTGGCATACCAATAGCATTAAGAGCTTAAAGTAGGGGTAGTTATATGTACGTTTGCATCTGTAACGACGTCAAAGAAAAACAAATTCAAGCCGCCATAGCTTCAGGTATTGANACGCTTGATGGCCTAAAAGACACCCTTGATGTCGCTACTTGCTGCGGCTGNTGTGAGCCTATGGTCAATGACTATCTTGATGAGCATCACGCCAAACTTGATGTATTAGCGTATGCCGTATAGCGCTAGGTATCGCCCACTTGATTCGCGCTCTTTTCTATAAATAATCTATAAACTGCTAGTCAGATATGAGTCAGCCGTCCATTGCTTATCACAGCAGGGCGGCTTTTTGATGTGTGCAGCTAGGTGCATAAAGACTCAATCAAAAGTAAGGCTGAAACCTAAGAGCGCACTAAAAGTAGCGGCGACTTATGNTCATAATAATTTAGTCTGATAACAATTATCAGTTAGCATCTTATTCTTAGTTCTTAATATTACAAGCCCCGCGCTGTCTTTATGTTAGACTCAACAGTTGATTCATTACGTTTTAGCTTGCGGTGTTATTGACAGCGCTGATAATGATAAAAGCGAATAAACAAAGGAGTAGCGATTATGAAAGGCAGCCAAAAAGTTATCGATTATTTAAACTTTTTATTAGGCGGTGAGCTGGCGGCGCGGGATCAGTATTTTATTCATTCTGAGATGTACGCTGAGTGGCATTATGGCAAGCTTTATGATCGTATCCACCATGAGATGGAGGATGAAACCCTGCATGCGCAAGCGATTATTCGCCGTATCTTAATGCTCAGCGGTACGCCTAAAATGACGGTGAATGAGATCCGTATCGGCAGCACTGTACCTGAGATGCTACAGTTTGATCTTGATCTTGAATATAAAGTGCAGCAGCACCTAAAAGACGGCATTGCCTTATGCGAAGAGGAGCACGATTACGTCACTCGTGATATCTTGGTAGAGCAGCTGCAAGACACCGAAGAAGATCACGCGCATTGGTTAGAGCAGCAGCTTCGCCTGATTGATATGGTGACTTTGCCTAATTATCTACAAAGCCAGATAGCAGAAGTACCGCCAGAATTAACCCAAGGCTAGAAGTCGGGTGATAGGCTAATATCAGTTATGTAAATGCTTACGTTTTTTAGATGCTTAGGAGAGAGAGATGAGAGGCGATAAAGAAGTAATTAGAGCCCTAAACAAGGTACTTGGACAGTCGCTAATAGCGATTAATCAGTATTTTTTGCATGCGCGTATTGCGCGTCATTGGGGTCTTGAGGCTTTAAATGAAAATCAGTACAAACAGTCTATCTATGAGATGAAATGGTCGGATGATCTGATTGCGCGCATTTTGCTATTAGGGGGTCTGCCAAACTTGCAGGACTACGGCAAGATGTTTATCGCAGAAGACGTGCCTGAGATGATTGAGTGCAATCTGCGCTTAGAGCGCCAAAAGTTCGACATCATCACCGATGCGATTACCCTGTGTGAGCAGCACAAAGACTATGTCTCACGTAAGCTACTTGTCGAGCTAAAAGACGGTAATGAAGAGTACGACGATTGGCTAGACACCCAGCAAGATCTTATCCGCGATGTCGGCGTGCATAACTATATTCAATCGCAGATTAATGACGATCATACCCCGTAAGTATGCAAGCTTTACTAACTATAGTTCTCTATTAACTATAATTGAGGTTTATTCCTAGAAGCTCTTGTAATACGGTTAATAAAAAAACCAGCCTAAGCCTTGTGTGCTTAAGCTGGTTTTTTTAAGTTTATATCTTTAGACAACTAGGGCGTGTCCCTATTTTAAAAATGGTGATAAAAATGAGATAAATCGCAGGCAAACAAGGAAAATAGCGCAGGTAATATCAAGATATTGACCAGCTATTTGACACCGTTTGCCAAAGATTTAGCCATTTTTAGCCCATTTAGTCATAAACGCTTGAATTAGGGACACGCCCTAATACAAGCCGTCGCCATCATTGGGCTTAAGACGTAAAAAATGCAGCCCTGATAAAATAGTCAAGATGCCAAGTACCCAGTAAGTCGTCTGAAATGCCATCAGCATATCGAGATNCATGCGCTCACGCAATAAGTTGAGTACCGCCGCGCCAAAGGCAATCCCAAAACCGATCGCAAGCTGCTGATTAACCGCCATTANACTATTGCCGCTACTGGTCTGTGTGCCTTCCAAGTCACCTATNGTAAGAGTGTTCATAGCGCTAAACTGCATGGAGTTACAAGCACCCATAATGATCAAAATAGGGATATACCATATCCAATAAGACGGATCGTTGAACTGCGCTAGAATAATAATCAAAATACCTAATAAAATCGTGTTCACCACTAATACCTTACGGTAGCTGTAGCGCTGGATGATTTTACTGACCCANGGCTTGATACCCATAGCGCCAATNGCTATAGGCGCAAGCAACCAACCCGCCTGAGAAGGTGAGTATTTAAACACCACTTGCAGCAGCAGCGGCAACAAAAAAGGCACCGCACTAATTCCTAAGCGAGTAAATAAATTACCAACAATGCCGATTCGAAAGGTGCGAATACGAAACAAACTCAAAGGAAATAGCGGTGCTTGCCGGCGCTTAGCATGCCAAACATAAGCGCCTATCAATACTGAAGCAATCAGCGCGAGTATCAGTCCATATAAGCCGCGACCAGTTTGTGAGCCAAACTCTACAGCTAAGGTAAAGCCGCAAGCCGCGGCGGCAAATAAAGCAAAGCCTGCCCAATCTAAATGCTTGGCATNTTCAAACAAGTCAGGCACCAGTTTTTTGCCCATAACGTAGCCTAGGATACCCATAGGAATATTGATTAAAAATATCCAATGCCAACTGAAGTATTGTACGATATAGCCGCCGAGCACTGGGCCTACTAATGGGGCAATCAGCGCCGGAATCACCGCAAAGTTCATCACCGTTAAAAGCTTNTTGCGCGGATAAGACTTGACTAAGATCAGCCGTGCAACTGGCGTCATCATCGCCCCGCCAATCCCTTGTATCACACGCGAGCCAATCAAAATATCGAGCGTCGGCGAAGCGGCACACATCAGCGACCCGACAGAGAAGATAATAATAGCGGATAAAAATACCTTACGCGTGCCGTACTTATCCGCCAAAAAACCACTAATCGGAATAAAGATCGCTAAGGTTAGCGCATAACTGATCACCGCCCACTGCATTTTGAGTGGCGACTCTCCTAGAGCCTCAGCCATCTGCGGCAGCGACGTGTTAAGAATCGTCGCATCAAGGATCTGCATAAACAGCGCTACGGCTAACACATAAGGTAGGAATTTATCTTGCGCTGGGGTTAGCGTTACCATGTAGACATCACCATCGCTTACTTTATAAAGTGTTAAATTTATGAAGTATTAAATTATAGTTTGAGGTTTGCGCGTAGTATAGGGACAATCAGGCAGTAGTTAAAGAAGGGTAAAGTAACGGTTAGCGGCCAAAGCTCAGTCTCAAAGTGCAGTTACAGTCACGCTGATAACGATACGTACGGATATTAATCAGGTTAAATGACATAACTTGCTTAATAATCGCTACATTAAAGCTCTTTTCTAGCTAGAGAGCTATCCGCTATAGTGGACTCTCAAAACTGAAATGAATGTTAAAATTTAAAGCTGGTAGCAGCTTTGATATAGTCGAACCACTATTAAAGTGTTACAGCGTTAGACTCGTTTAGCCTACTACTGTAGTACTTGCACTCGTCTGCCTTGTACCACTTTTAATATTGATTGACTATAATTTTATGAAGCAAANTTTATAATAAAACAGGATAACCCTTATGAGTGATAATAATGATAACCCCTATAAACCCGCAAAAGTTTGGACGAATGATAAAGAAAACGGCGGTAAGTTTGCCAACACCAATCGTCCCACCGCAGGCGCGCGCCACGAGCAAACATTACCAGTAGGGGATGCGCCGCTACAACTCTACTCATTGAACACGCCAAATGGTGTCAAGGTCAATATCTTACTAGAGGAGCTGCGCGAGCTTGGNGTAAAAGGCGCAGAATATGACGCCTATAAGATNGATATCTCTGAAAATGATCAATTCGGCTCAGGCTTTGTCGATATCAATCCCAATTCTAAAATTCCAGCCTTAGTAGATTATTCAGCAGTAGAAGANGATGAGCCGATTCATATCTTTGAGTCAGGCGCGATTTTACTGTATTTGGCAGAGAAGTTCGGTAAGTTTGTACCACTAGAGCAGGGCCGAGCGCGGACTGAGTGTCTGTCCTGGGTGATGTGGCAGATGGGCAGCGCACCGTATGTAGGCGGCGGCTTCGGTCATTTTTATGCGTATGCCCCTGAGCCGATGGAATATCCGATTAATCGCTTTACAATGGAGACCAAACGTCAGCTTGATGTGTTAGATATTCACTTACAAGACCGTGATTATATGTGCGGTAATGGTGAACAAAGTTACAATATTGCTGATATGATTATTTGGGCTTGGTACGGCCAACTTGTGCTCGGCGATCTCTATGAAGGCTCGGCTGAATTTTTACAGGTTGANAGCTATCAGCATTTGCAGCGCTGGGCTAGAACCATAGCGCAGCGCCCGGCAGTAAAAAGAGCGGTTGATCTTCCGCTACAATCTATTCATTCCTAACTATCTAATCTGCGATAAAGCCTTAAAATTAAACCATTTATTAAAATAAAGGGCCGATAGCTTAAGTTATCGGCTTTTTTATGGGCTTAGCCAATAAGCCAAAACAAACACCTAAGGAGTGAGCAAGACTAGCCATCGTTAGGCNTCAATAGTCTANGGTAGTGAGTGGTTATAGAGANTAAATACTGATTTTTAGGACGATTTAATAGAATTTATATNNCTTTTATCTATTACACAATGATATATTAGAATAACAAACGGTAACATTAAGCGTTTAAGATAGTAGCTNGCCCATGTTAAAAATTTGCACTGATGTCTTATAAGTTTAAGAGTATCCCTTATGAAATATACTAATAATAANAAAAATTGCCTNGATAATAAGCAGCGGCGCGTTCATCCTACGAGCGTAGCTCTGGCTATTGCGTCTTATACTCCCAAGGAGTACCTCAAAAAGTATTTATCATTAGGCTTATTCGCCATTAGTGCTATGGCTGCTAGCACTATGGGTAATACGGCCACGCCGGTAGCGCTTGACTCAGAAGATTGGCAAGTCGCTTGTGACAATACTCGAACCTGCCGGCTAGCAGGGTATCAAAGTCAGAATAACATTAAGATGCCAGTCTCTGTGTTATTGGTTCGCCGCGCTGGCGAGGCGGCAAAGGTTGATGGCAGAGTAAAGCTTGGCGGGTCTAAAGAAGGCTCAGCCAAATCCTTGCTGCAACTAGGTAACCGTCACCGTATCTCGCTTATTATAGATGGTAAAGACTATGGTGAGGCGCAGCCATACTCTAGCACTACTAATGACGCCGTCTTAACCCCTGGGCAAGTGAGCGCCCTGCTAGAGGCCCTGACCAAAGAGAGCAAGATCGAATTTGTGCTTCGTAATACACGCTGGGAGCTGTCCGGTGATGGTGCAATGGCAGTCATGCTAAAGGCAGATGAAGCGCAAGGGCGAGTTGGAACGAGTGGGGCGTTAGTGAAGAAAGGGAGTAAGTCTGACAGTCAAGTGTTAGCTGCCAAACCTGCCCCGCAATTACGCTTAGTGCCACCAACAACAAGAATGGCCAAAAAAAAGAGCTTTAGAATAGACGCCTCAGACCTTACAGCTATAATGAAAAATACCCTAGCAGATGCAAAGCGCGATTGTCCAAGCTTAAGCGATGATTCCGGCTGGCGTGTGCAGCGCCTAAATGGCAATCAGCTACTCGCTCAGCATAAATGCTGGGTCGATGCTTATAATGTTGGCCATGGTATGTGGGTNATGAATGACAGNGCGCCTTATAACCCNAAATTGGTCACTAATAGTGCTACTAGCTATGACAGTGGCAAAATAAGCGCTATCCAAAAAGGCNGCAGCCTTGGAGATTGCNTAGAAAAGACAGACTGGGTCTGGACGGGTCGNCGTTTTGAGAAAAGCTACGAGAGCACCACAGGTCTTTGCCGTATGGTAGAGTCTGGCGGCGCTTGGGATTTGCCAACTTATGTCTCGGATGTTAAACGTTAAGCTTGGTAGTATTTTTATAGTATGAGCGCTTATCATCCATATTCAGCTTAGCACTGATAATCAGCACTGCTACTGCTTANTACTGTTANTTAGTACCGAGTTGGCCTCTAGCGCTTAGCATTTTGTTTGCTAACCCTTAGTATTACTGGTGAATGCACTATGGTTATGAATATAAAAAAATAGATAGGGATAATAAATAAGCTGTGATATACTACGTCGCCACGTTAGCTTCGACTACGTGTATTATGAGATTGATAACATCGCCTGCGATTTTGAGCCTAGGATGGCTATGAGTAATTGTTGCCGATGATTTTGTGTACTTAAATAGCTTTTATTGATAGCGCTATTTTTGACTCATATCTTATCTACTAGCCTAAAGATTGGCTTAAATTGGGTGTTACTTGCCTTTATCTACTTTGGACAAAGTAATGATGAAGTTAGAGTAACAAACGAAGATAAGACACTCGGCACTACCACCAAAATACGTCAGACATCATGCAGATACTTTACCATTTTGATTGGTAAATAGGCTGTTTGATGAACGGTTATCAGTGGTAGGCATCAAGCACGCTGAATTTGCAGCGGCTCAACTACCAAGGATACTCATGACTGACATCTTATCTACTATCGCCGCCCAAAACGGCATCCTCGAAAACAACGACACTCAAACAACCAACACAGCAGCAGAACAGGCTCAAGCCGCTACTACTGACGCGTCTGAGACTACTGAAGAAAACCAAATCACCTTTGCTGATCTTAACATTGCCAAGCCTATCTTAACCTCGCTTGATCGCAGTGGCTATACAAACCCGACACCTATCCAAGCGCAGGCTATTCCTTTTGCTCTACAAGGTCGTGACTTATTACTATCAGCGCAGACTGGTAGTGGTAAAACAGCAGCTTTCGTTATTCCACTGCTAGATCGCTTAAGCCGTGCCACAAGCTTTGACAAACACACTAAAGCCCTTATCCTAACGCCTACGCGCGAGCTTGCTCAGCAGGTTCATGATAGCGTGCGTACGTATTCGCACGATATGCGCGGTCTATTTTGTGTACCGCTAGTCGGCGGCGCGCCGTATAACGGTCAGATTCGCGCGCTTAAAAAAGGCGTACAAGTGATTGTCGCAACCCCAGGTCGTCTGCTCGATCATATTAAAGCAGGCCGTGTTGATTTATCACACTTAGAAGTGCTCGTGCTAGATGAAGCCGACCGTATGCTTGATATGGGTTTTGCTGATGATATCAACGATATCCTAAAAGCGGCACCAACCGACCGTCAGACGGTGATGTGTTCAGCCACTTGGGATGGCCCAGTTGGTAAGATCGCTGCAAGCTTCACGAAAAATCCTGAGCGTGTGTCTATTAAAGTAGAATCGGCTCATATCGATGAAAAAGTCTANTACTGTGANGANTTTAACCATAAGAATAAAATCTTAGACAAAGTCGTTTGTCAGCCAGAGATGGACCAGATCATTATCTTTGCGGCAACCAAGCGTAGTACTGAAAAGCTTGCCAGCCAGCTTAAAGAAGACGGCCATAAAGCCAGCTTCTTGCACGGCGATCTGCCGCAAAGCAAGCGTAACCGTATCGTACAAGACTTGCGTAATGGCAAATGCAAAATACTAGTCGCAACTGACGTCGCTGCTCGTGGTCTCGACGTACCTGCAATCTCGCATGTCATCAATTACGATCTACCGCGTCAGACAGAAGACTATGTCCACCGTATTGGCCGCTGTGGCCGTGCTGGTCGTACCGGTGTTGCCATCAGCTTATGTAGCATGGACGATCGTCCACAGCTAGCAGCTATTAATCGCTATCTTGATCGTAAGATGGACGTAGAAGTTATTGAAGGGCTTGAGCCAAAGAAAACTTACGTACCAAGTGCGAATAAACCTAAAGGCCGCGGCCGCGGGCGTGGTCGCTCAAATGGTGGTGGTCAAGGACGCGGACGTTCAGGTGGCTATGCCGGTAAGTCTAATGGCGGTGGTCAACGCGCTAGCAACGACAGCGGCAGCGGTTATCAAGGCCAAGGCCAAGGCGCAGGCAAGTCACGTGACTCATCTGGTAAGCCAAAAGACCGTTTCGGCGGCAAGCCTTATCAAGGCAAGCGCAGTGGCCCTAATCGCGGCGATGGCACGAGTGCCCCGCGTGGTGATCGCGCAGCAACCGGACGTGGTCGCCCAAGCGGTAGCCAAGGCCGTCCAGCCAATCGCTCAGGCGGTAATGGTCGTCCAAGTGGTAATCGCGGCAACCGTGGTGGCAACTCGTAATAAACCATCATTTGGTCTGTTGAGCTAAACCTCTATTGAGGTTTACGAATAGTGTAAAAAGCCAGATATCTAGTGAATAGCTAGTATCTGGCTTTTTTTAGGTCAATAAAAATAGGGCGCTCTTATGAGACGACCTTGCGCTCATTTTCGTGCTTCTCTATACTGCAATGCTTATTCACTTCCTCTCAATTGATCCCGCTTGGAGCTATTAGATGCTCGCTATTTCTGACTTAAAGATAGACAGCCTACCGTTAGCTTTTGGCATTATCATGGCNATTATTGGTTTGGTATTTTATACCCAAGGGCTGCCGGGTAAATTTTGGCGGCGCTTTTATGCCGTGCTGCCAGGTATCGTGCTGTGCTGCTTTATACCGGCGACGCTCAATAGCTTAGGCGTGTTTGCTGATGGCATCGGCTCGCAGATTTATGGTTTTACCGCCACTTATCTGTTGCCAGCAAGCTTACTCCTGATGACGCTGTCAATGGATGTGCCCAAGATATTGGGCTTGGGCTGGAAGGCGATTGCCATGTTTTTTGCTGCAAGCTTAGCTATTATTGTTAGCGGGCCTGTCAGTTTAGGGTTAGCAAAATGGGTGTCACCTGAGATGTTCACAGATGGCACCTTGTGGCGCGGGTTTTCGGCGGTCGCAGGAAGCTGGATCGGCGGCGCGGCCAATCAGGCAGCGATGAAGGAGCTGTTCGGGGTTAGCGATGATTTATTCGGTATGATGATCTTAGTGGATACTACTAATGCATCATTATGGTTGTTAGCAATTTTAGTGTTAGCCAAGCATAGCGATAAGGTAGATCGCCTGTTAAGAGCAGATAACAGCAGCATAGAAAAAGTCATCAAAGCTGTCGAGAGCTACGAGCGCAATATGCAGATCAATCTTGCCGGCATCGTCTCGCAGTGGCGCTTACTCTTGATTGGCCTGGTGTGGATGAGTATTCATGTGGCTATCATCTTTATTGTCGCAAGGCTGATCCGTGCGCCGTTTTTCTTTTTAGCGGTTGGCTCAAATGCCAATACCGGCGGCGCGTCATCAGCGCCTATTGTCGCCACCGCTTTTCATCCGTCACTTGCGCCGGTTGGTGTGTTCTTGGGTATTTTGGGGTATGCGGTTGGTACCTTTGGCGGTTATATCAGTACACAGATGATGCGTTTGGTAGTGGGGTAGTAGCGGTTAAGAATAGCTTGTTTGGTACTAAAAAAGCAGCATAAAACGAGTTTATGCTGCTTTTTTTAAGCGAATAAATTATCAGCTTTGAGGAATAACGATAACCGTCAGCTATTATTATTCAAAATGAACCACTGAGCGAATGCTTTCTCCTTTATGCATAAGGTCAAACGCTTCATTAATGTCCTCGATAGGCATCGTATGGGTAATGAAGTCCTCTAAAGGAATATCGCCTTGTAAGTAACTCTCAACGTAGCCGGGTAGTTCACTGCGGCCTTTGACACCGCCAAATGCCGAACCTTTCCAAACGCGGCCTGTGACAAGCTGGAATGGACGGGTGGAGATCTCTTGTCCTGCGCCAGCGACACCGATAATCACTGACTCGCCCCAACCTTTATGACAGCACTCGAGCGCTGAGCGCATGACATCGACGTTACCGATACATTCAAACGAATAATCGACGCCGCCATCAGTCATCTCGACGATAACGTCTTGGATAGGCTTGTCGTAGTCTTTGGAGTTAATACAATCGGTTGCGCCGAGTTTTTTGGCCAACTCGAATTTATCTTCGTTGATATCGATAGCGATGATGCGGCTGGCTTTGGCCATTTTTGCGCCGATGATNGCAGCAAGGCCGATACCACCAAGCCCAAAAATAGCAACAGTAGAGCCTTCTTCTACTTTAGCAGTATTCATAACTGCGCCCATGCCGGTAGTCACGCCGCAGCCCAGTAAGCAGACCTTTTCTAGAGGTGCCTCTTCATCGACTTTGGCTAAAGAGATCTCAGGTAGAACGGTGTACTCAGAGAAAGTGGAGCAGCCCATATAGTGATAAATAGGCTCGCCATCTTTATAAAAGCGCGTGGTGCCATCTGGCATTAGGCCCTTACCTTGAGTTTCACGTACTGCCGAGCACAGGTTGGTTTTTCCCGAGCGGCACATTTTACAGACGCCGCACTCAGCGGTATATAGAGGTATCACGTGGTCGCCGACGGCAACGCTAGTCACACCTTCGCCGATTTGCTCAACGATACCGCCGCCTTCATGGCCTAAGATAGCGGGAAACACGCCCTCTGGGTCTTCACCGGATAAAGTAAAGGCATCAGTATGACAAACGCCGCTGGCTAGAATCTTTACTAGCACCTCACCTTTACGCGGCAGCATTACATCTACTTCTTCGATAGAAAGTGGCTGTTTTGGGCCCCAAGCGACAGCGGCTTTGGATTTGATAAATTCATCGGTAGTATTGTCTTGTTTTGACATAGCTTCGCTTCCTTATTTTTAATTTTAACGAGTGTTTAGGATGATGGTGACTATTTTATATTATTTCTANAGTAATGATAATATAGTAAAATTGAAAAAGTCTTTTACAAGGTGGTAATAATCATGCAGTGGGAAGGCGTTAATGAGTTTGTTTATGTTGCCGAGTACGAAAGCTTTACCAAAGCGGCCAAAAGGCTAGGAATTTCCACCGCGCAAGTCAGCCGGCAAGTGAGTGCTTTGGAGGCGCGTTTGAACACCAAGCTTCTCTATCGTACCACTCGTAGGGTATCATTGACAGAGGAGGGCCGGGTATTTTATGAGCGCTGCCGAGTGGTGCTAGATGAGTTGAATGCCGCGGAACAGGCAGTCAGTAACTTGCAGTCTAAACCTCAGGGTAAGATAAAACTAACTGCTCCTGTCACTTATGGCGAGCAACAACTCTTACCGCTTGTGAATGATTTTATGCTGCGATATCGGGATATTGAGGTCACGGCTTTTTTGAGCAATCAAACCATCGATTTAATCGAAGGCAGTTATGACTTAGCGATACGCATTGGACACTTGCATGACTCAACTTTGATGGCTAAGAAACTAAGCAGCCGCACTAGTTTTGTCTGCGCATCGCCTGCTTATTTAGATAAGTATGGCGCGCCGCAGCAACTAGCCGACCTTAGTCAGCATCATTGTTTACTTGGAACGCTAGATTATTGGCGTTTTAAAAGCGCTGGGAAAGAAAAAAAGGTGCAAGTCAGTGGTCCGGTGCGCTATAACAGTGGCTACAGCTTAGTGGATGCAGCTTTGAAAGGCCTAGGTATGGTCCAGCTTCCTGATTATTATGTGCAAAAATACCTAGCAAGTGGCGCGCTAGTCAGTCTGCTCGATAAATACCGAGAACCTAAAGAAGATATCTGGGCCGTCTATCCGCATAATCGTCATTTATCATCGAAAATCAGGCTATTAGTCGATTANTTGGCAGAGCATTTGAGCAAATAATCTTCTAACCACATCAAAAATTCATCACTAGTCGTTGATACGTTTAGTCGCAAATGTGTTGAAGCCCTAGCGTCTGGGTAGAACAATTGCCCGGGAGCAACTAACCAGCCATCCTTATAAGCATCTAGTGCCAGCTGGCTAGTATCTAGCCCGGTATCTACCCAAACGAACAGTCCTGCCTGCGTATGCTCAGGATATGTGATGCCAATCTTGGGCAGCGCGCTACGTAGTCTTTGATGCGCAGCATACAGCTGCTGTTGTACTTTTTTAATTTGTCGACGGTATTCGCCGTGCGTCCATAGACGGTGAATAACGCGCTCACCAAACTCTGGGGTATTTAGAGTACTCAAAGTTTTTATTCGCAGTACGTCATCGATAAATTTATTAGGATACACTAGCATACCGACTCGCCAGCCTGACGCCATCGACTTTGAAAACCCCGTGGCATAAAGCACGCGCTCAAACTGATCGAGACTGGCATAACGCAGCACTTGTCCACCCGGTACAAAAGTGGCGTACAAATCATCCTCAAAGATATAGGCATCGTATTTGTGAATCAGATTAAGGACTTGATGGGCGCGGGCAGGATGCAGATTATAAGAGGTCGGATTGTGCAGTACACTATTGGTCAAATAAAGCTTGGGACGATGCGCGGCAAATAGCTTTTGCATGTGCTCAATATTTGGACCTTGATGATCACGATCTACAGCAACGACATTTAGACCTTGTTGTTGCAGGCTGCTCGATAGCCAATACCAACCCGGACCATCGACGATAACAGTATCACCTGCTTGAGTCAGTAATTGCGCTACCATCGTCACCGCCTGCGACACCCCTGCTGTAGTGATGACATTATCGACATGGGTATGCATCCCTTGCGTATTTAGCTGCTGCACGAGCTGCTGGCGTAGCGGCAAATAGCCTTGAATATCTCCGTAATTATAAACAAAACTGTCCGCTTGCTGCGTCACCTGCCGGATCGCCCATTCCATCTTTTCATTACGCACCCACTCACTAGGCAAAGTGCCAACGCCCGGTGAGCAGTGGTGCGGAATATTACTAAAGACTTGTTGCACTAGCCATCGCGTATCAATGGCTGGGTACTTAACCGCTTGTTTTTTGGCGTTATTTGACGGTGCTGGATTTATTTGAGTACGGACGTAATAGCCAGAGCTGGGCTTCGCGATTAATACATTGGTAGCGACCAGCTGCTCATAAGCTTGTACCACCGTAAAGCTCGATATATTCAAGAGCTTGGCCAGTTTGCGTACTGATGGCACGCGCTGATTAGGCAGGTAGATTTGCCAATCAATACGCTGCTGGAGCCATTCAGCGACAGCCGCAGTCTTGGTTAAATTGGGATTGAGCTTATAGGTTTCGACCATGATGCGCCACTCTTGTTTTGTTTAAGTGTTGATTTCAGCTTGCTCACTCCGAGACAAAGTTAAAAGAGCAAACCAGTCAATTGTTATGTCCATGGTAACTATACACTTTGTTCACCAATCGTGAAACTGTATCGGGTCCGTTATGGGTATTTAAATTAAAGTTGGTCTTATCAATAACGTTCAGCACTATTAGGGTGGAACAGCAGATGGACTTAACAGCGAGCCTTGAAGGCAGTATCACGGCACTGGCACTTTTTATGCTAGTCAATTCCATCACACCTGGGCCCAATAATTTAATGTTATTACATGGAAGTATCAAGCGCGGATTTTGGGCATGTCGCTGGCATATGCTTGGTATTACGGCGGGCGTCACCGTTATGCTGTGGCTCAGCTATTGGGGTATGGCGGCGTTGGTTGTCAGCTTCCCTGCTGTTATGTTGATTATAAAAGTGTTGGGAACGCTGTATCTATTATGGCTCACTTACCAGATGGCAAAAACCGATTTCACCGCTGTTGTCAATGATGCTCTAAAGCATGAGCAACACAAGCAAGCGAATGCAACCGTTATTGAGGCTAAAAAACGTTTTGGTGAATTACCTTTAAGTTTTGGACAAGCACTACTGTTTCAATGGCTCAACCCTAAAGCATGGACAATGACAGTAGTCGCACCGAGTCTAGCGATGTTCCATGCCGGTAGACCGTGGCTGGATAATTATCTGCTGCTTGCTATGTGTGCGCTTATCAACATTTTATCCATCAGCTGCTGGGCGGCAGGGGGTCATTGGCTACGAAAGCTGGTGCATCTGCCGCGAGTGATGAAGATGATTCATGCAGTAATTGTACTCATGACGCTGTATTGCGCAGTAACGCTTTGGCTGTAGATCAAAGCTATAAAACTATATAGAAAGCTCAAGCATGAATAACGACAACTAAAAACTATTATTTAGGACAACCCTATGACCTCAGTCCACATCGCCTTAGCTGTATTGGTTGCCTTCATTTGGGGCGTGAACTTTACCTTTATTGCATGGTCACTTGAGAGCTTTCCACCCTTGATGCTGACTGCCATGCGCTTCTTCTTTACAGCCATTCCACTGGTTTTATTCTTGAAGCCACCTAAGCTCAACCGTACGTTATTTATCTATGCCATTGGTACTTTTGTACTGCAATATGCCTTTGTATTTACCGCTATGCATTTAGGTGCATCGGCAGGATTAACAGCGCTGTTNTTGCAAATGCAGATTTTTATAACCGTATTGCTAGCCTATTTTATATTAGGCGAGACGGTAAGTCGCAAGCAAATCGTTGGAATGATAATTGGTTTGTTAGGGTTAGCAGTAATTGCATTAAACCTTGGTGGCGATATGCCGTTGCTTGGCTTTATTTGTATTTTAATTGCTGCGATAGGCTGGAGCTCTGGTAATATTGCGTCCAAGCAGGCCTCAAAACAGGTTTCAAAGCCATCCAACTTAAAAAACACGCAGCAGGATACTAGTGCGACTTCTATTTCGTCTGCTCATGGCAAGAATAAAACAGCAGCACTGTCAGCGCTAGCACTAGTAGTCTGGGGCGGGCTAATAGCTTGTGTGATTTTGACGCTATCTTCTCTCATATTTGAGATGGATGCATGGACGCTGACAACGGTTACTCAAGCCTCCCTCAAGTCTTGGCTGTCACTTGGGTTTATCGTCTATATCTCAACGTTGATTGGCTTTGGACTCTGGGCGCACTTACTGGCGCAAAATACCGCTTCTAAGGTGATGCCATTTGCTTTACTAGTGCCTATATTCGGTATGGCGACCTCTATGCTACTCACAGGGGAGTCGCTGACGTGGTGGAAGCTGCTGGCGATGGTGCTTATCTTATCGGGACTGATATTAGCAAATGTAAGGATAGGACTTAGAAGAAAGATTGTTAGTACTTAGATCTATGTGCTACTAAACACTTTTGGGTAGAACCATATGATTATCAAAGTTATTCTTTTGTCTCTCTATGCAAGTATACGTAAGCCTAGACCGAACTACTCATAGTTACTGTTAGAATACGGGGGACAAATAGATAATGACATATAGATAGAGACAGGATGAATAATGACTGATAAAAATAATAAAATCTTAAACTATACTAATAACCACGTGCAAGTCCGAGGCGCGCGCGTTCATAACCTCAAGAATATCGATGTCGATTTGCCGCGTGATGCGCTAGTGGTTTTTACCGGGATATCAGGCTCAGGGAAGTCGTCACTGGCGTTTGGTACTTTGTTTGCTGAGTCGCAGCGGCGCTATTTAGATTCGGTAGCGCCTTATGCTCGCCGTCTGATTGACCAAGTGGAGGAGCCTGATGTCGATGCGATAGAAGGCTTGCCACCAGCGGTCGCTTTGCAGCAGCAGCGCGGAACGCCTTCAGTGCGCTCATCGGTGGCAAGCGTCACCACCATCTCTAACGCGCTACGGATGCTGTATTCGCGGGCAGGGGANTATCCGGCCGATCAAGAGATGCTCTATGCCGATGCGTTCTCGCCCAATACGCCAGAGGGTGCTTGTCCAACGTGTTCAGGTATTGGCCGAGTGTTTGATGTGACTGAGGATATGATGGTGCCCGATTCGACCAAGTCCATTCGTGAGCGTGCCATTGCTTCATGGCCGGGCGCTTGGCAAGGCCAAAACCTGAGCCGTATATTGACCACGCTTGGCTATGATATTGACACCCCTTGGAACCAGCTGCCCAAAGAGTCTCGCGACTGGATCTTATATACTGATGAGACGCCAACCGTGCCGGTCTATCCTGAGTACAACGTCAAACAGGTTGAAGCAGCGATCGATAAAGGAGAAAAGCCCAACTATATGGGCACCTATATCAGCGCCAAAAACTTTATTTTGCAATCATTTACCACTACTCAAAGCCCGCGAGTCAAAAAGCGCGTCTCGCAGTTTATGCAAATCTCTGTATGCCCAGAATGCCACGGAAAAAAGCTCAAAAAAGAATCGCTATCGGTTAAATTCGCAGGCCTCGATATTGGCGAGCTGTCACAGCTTACCTTAACCGATCTGGCGCTCGCGCTGCAAAAAACAGCGCATACAACAATCAAAGATGATACTCCCAACCGCGAAAAAGCCATCGTCGCACAGCGTATTACTAGCGATATCCTCGCGCGCGTTGAGGCGTTAACCCGGCTAGGCTTGGGTTACTTGTCGCTTGAACGTACCACGCCGACCTTGTCGCCAGGGGAGTTGCAGCGTCTTAGATTAGCCACGCAAATACGCTCGCAACTGTTTGGCGTCGTCTATGTGCTTGATGAGCCCTCCGCTGGCTTGCATCCTGCTGACACGCAAGCCCTGCTCGGTGCTCTGGATGAGCTGATAGCCGCTGGCAATTCAGTGTTTGTGGTTGAGCATGATGTGAGCGTCATTCGGCATGCCGATTGGGTGGTTGATGTCGGGCCTAAGGCTGGCGTGCATGGCGGCGAAATTGTTTATAGCGGCCCTGTAGCAGGATTACAAAAGGTGACAGAGTCATCGACAGCGCGCTATTTATTTACTAATAAAGACGGCGCAAACAAACAAGTCCTTAGAGAGCCGAGCGCTTGGCTTAAGCTTGCTGATATAGAACGCAATAATATACAAAGATTAAGCGCCGAGTTTCCGCTCGGGGTCCTCACTAGTGTTACTGGCGTATCTGGATCAGGCAAGTCAAGTTTGGTCAGTCAGGCACTAGTTGATCTAGTCAATGAAGCATTAGGGAAAGAGATGGTGACTGAGACACCAACTGATGAGGCAGGTTTGCTAGAGCAAGAGTTTGAAGCGCCAACCGGCGGGCGTATCGTATCTGGCATGGATAAAGTGAGCCGGCTTGTGAATATTAACCAAAAAGCCATTGGCCGGACACCGCGCTCAAACCTTGCCACTTATACCGGACTCTTTGATTATGTGCGTAAATTATTTGCCGCGACNACAGACTGCTAAAGCGCGCGGTTATGATGCAGGCCGCTTCTCATTTAATACGTCAAAGGGTCGTTGCCCAAATTGTGAAGGACTGGGGTTTGTCAGCGTTGAGTTGCTATTTTTGCCGAGTGTCTATGCGCCCTGTCAAGTTTGTCATGAACAGCGCTATAATGATGAGACGCTAGAGATCACTTATCGCGATAAAAACATCGCGGAGATGCTAAATCTAACGGTTGAAGCAGCTTATGAGTTTTTTGCCGAGGAAGCGCCTATCCTGCGCGCCCTAGATGCTCTACTGCAAGTTGGCCTGGGCTATCTGCGTTTGGGTCAGCCCGCCACCGAGCTATCAGGCGGGGAGGCGCAGCGTATTAAGCTTGCCACTGAGCTGCAACGTACTCAGCGCGGCGATACGCTTTATATCCTTGATGAGCCGACCACAGGCCTTCATCCTGCTGACGTCTCTATGCTCATGGCGCAGCTAAATGGGCTGGTTGACGCAGGCAATACGGTCATTATGGTGGAGCACGATATGCAAGTGGCAAGTAATAGCGACTGGNTNATNGATATGGGTCCGGGAGCTGGAGATGCAGGCGGGCAGATTGTCGTTCAAGGGACGCCAAAAAAAGTGGCTGAGTCGAAGGTGAGTCGAACCGCACCNTTTTTAACGGTTTAACTTATCGAAGGCTACAGGCAGCATTAATGGATATTAGTGTTTGGCTATCCTCATTAGTTCTAGCCCAGCATTTCTCTAACTGTATTGAACGAAAAGAAGCAGGAATGTCATCAGGAGTACACTCTTAAACTTCTCTATTAGCGATAAGGTAAGGATATAACAACCATGTTTGAGATGATAAAAGAATGGCGTGATCAGCGTATTTTAGATAATAGCGAGTTTACAGTCGCTGACTGGCAGCAAGCGGCCGGACGCATCCCCATACTAGACCGTCTTACCGATGATGAGATGAACGAGTTGTTTGAGTTAGCAACGCTGTTTTTGGCGGATAAATCTATTACCGGCGCACAAGGGTTCGAGGTTACCGATAAAGTTAGACAGTCTATTGCGCTACAAGCTTGTCTGCCGATTTTATATCTTGGTCTTGAGTGGTATAAAGGCTGGTCGTCAATTATCATCTATTCAGGGTCTTACAAAAGCGAAGCTAAAAGCGTTGACGAATACGGCATCGTCCACGAAGGTCAACAGCACCGTAGCGGTGAAGCGTGGCAACGCGGGCCCGTTATTCTGTCATGGAAAGATGCTAAGCACTCAGGCGAGCGTGACGGTCATAACGTCGTCATTCACGAGTTTGTGCACAAGCTAGATATGCTAAATGGCCGTGCTAATGGCTTTCCGCCGATGCAGCCAGACATGGATCCTGAACGCTGGACCAAGATTATGAGCCGTGATTTTGAGGATTTTCAAACCCATCGCAAATCAGGACTCGATCGTTATGGCGCAACCAATCCGGCGGAATTCTTAGCTGTACTCAGTGAAGTGTTTTTTGAGACGCCGAAAAAGCTCGTAGACGCTTATCCTGATATTTACGACATTATGGTGAAGTTTTTTCGGCAGACGCCACTATAGTATATAATAAAATATGAATATATAATATTAGGTAGAAGCTGTTAACAGACATAAAGGGCAGGGTATTGCCCTTTTATTGACGGTTTCCAGTCGACTTGGACTAGGGCGTGTCCCTAATACATTAAACCGTCCACTGATCAGAGATAATAGCGACTAAATAGCGCCTGCCTTTATACTCATCAAAAACTAAGCGCATAGCACGCCAGTCCATGCCGCTGTATTGTTCGCTGCCATCATGATAAAACTCAACATAATCGTTGTTTTGATATATTTTTCTCAAGTTGTCGATGCTATTGCCACTAGCTTGGCTATCGTTGATGGTTAGGGTTGACTCGTCACCGAATTCATCTGCATGAACCCAAGTCTGCAAATAGTCAGGTAATGGCGTGATTAAAGGCTTTCCTGAACCATCTTTTTTGCCCCAAGTGAAGCGAATATCGGACTCTTGCAAATACTGAGCAAACTGGGCTCGGCTAAAGGCCTTATCAGATTCTGGGCGCACATAAGCATACATTGAGAAGCGTACGCCGTGTATCGGATGAATATCATTAGTAATGCTAGCGTAGTCGCCATTAGCCAAAGCTTGTTGAATACGTAGAGCCTGTTGTTCAAGTGTCTGCGCCGAAGCTGACGTAGATCTTTGGTCTTCAATCACAGGAGTGCTAATAGCTGAGTTACGTTGCGCGGCGCTGTTTTGCGAATGAATGGNAGGCTGACAACCAACAAGGATCAAGNNCACAGCTGCAGCGATGCATTGTAAANATTGCAAAGTATNAGAGCGTTTGGNCATAAAAATATCCTTAACGAAGTAAAAATTACCGCAAGCAATAATTATTTATAATAATGGCGATTTTATAAAGACTTAACTATAAATTCAGCATACATAAGCTAATTATAATTATAATTATAAAGGCTAAGTATAAAAGCTAAAGAAGCATAGCAAATACTATGTAAACAGCTTCTACTGTAATAAGCAAAAGCCGTTGGTTTGTTTTCGCATAATGTATATTATGTTAAATAGACTATATCAGAGTATGGTTTGGTCTAATGTTTGACTTATTGTTATTGAATAGCTCTTAGAGCTCATCAATCTATCATAATTCCTATTATCTCTAAACAATATGACTCTGCCCTTGATGGGTAAATTGCTTGGTTAGATTCGTAAAGATAACTTTATGGCGTTTTCACAGCAGCGTCACCGCTTGATTTGATAATACTGCTCTAGTATTTAAGGCAGTGCTTATTTTGCTCTAGGCTTAGTCGATTTTTTAGCCCTCAAGCGATAACATGTTCATAATCAGCTTAATCAGTGTCTCTTTTTGATTAGGATCCGACTCTGCTACTAGCAAGGTTAAAGCCGCAAGTCCGGTATTATTGATGACCATATCGCCTTCATCGTTGAGCAACCTACCATTACGATGCAAAAAATCAACGAACAAAAAAGCGCCGCTGCGCTTATTACCATCGGTGAAAGGATGGTTTTTAACCATAAAATACAATAAGTGCGCCGCTTTACTTTCAATCGTTGGATACGCAGGTTCGCCAAATACNNTTTGNTGTAANNTNCCNAGNACACTGTCCAAACCGTCACNNCGAGCTCTAGCAAATAATTCAGTGGCTTCACCACGAGATATCAGCTGAGCCTTTAGATCATTTAATGCTGTCATGGCCTCGTGCGTGGTTGGCAAGACGCCACCCGCCTGCCCTGCTGGATCGTCCAATAAGCCCTCATCATAGCGCTGTAGCCATAAAAAGGTCTGAGTATAACGGCTGATGATTTCGATCAGTCCGCGCCCTTCATCCGTCTTTAGTTCAGGACTTTGGGCGGTTTTTTTAATTAAAGCCAATGCTTGTTGTAATTCACTAGAGTTTTTATCAAACCTTTGTTTGTTTAGCGTGTAACCTTGCACTAAATATTCACGCAGACGCTGAGTGGCCCAAATACGAAACTGAGTGCCTTTTTTCGAGTTAACACGATAACCTACAGAGATAATCGCATCTAGATTATAAAAGCGAATTTTTCGACGTACTTGACGCTTACCTTCTTGTCGAACTACCGAGGATTCCTCGGTAGTTGCTTCTTGGTTAAGCTCGCCTTCGTTATAGATGTTTTTTAGGTGCAGACTGATAGTATCCGTATCTTTTCCAAACAACGCTGCTAATTGAGCTTGTGAAAGCCATAAAGTATCGTTCTCTAAACGAATCTCTATTGCAGATTGTCCATCAGCTGCTTGGTAGATCTCTATCTTTGCTTGGTTATTATTTATATTACTGTTATCTATGCGATCGTTGGTTGTCATTGTTATCCCTTTCAAGATAAGGCTCTATGAATTAGGCAGGCTTTAAGCTATTAATATGCATTCTAACCACACAGTATCATTTTTAAATTGAGTCAGCACTATGACATATAAAAAAAGACCACAACGCTAAGCTGTAGTCTTTTTTTATATCAACACAAACTATTAAAAATATGATGGCTTATACGGTATCTGTCGCCTTTGACGACGATCTGCCAACATGGCACGCTCTATAATAAACTCAATGATCTCTGCCACGTCAATGACGTAGATGGTCAAATCTNATAGCTCAGGGCNAAAAGTCGCCGCTAAGTTCATNNNNGCATTATACCACTATTCTATCTAAACGAGCTCTATTAGTAATCACTCTCCCGATACAAGGTAGTTTGTGCTTCCTTGGTAAAGTCTTCATAGCTGATGCTAGCGGACTCTTCATTCTGCAAAACTTGCCCTTCAGCTACCTCTTGGTTGGATGTTAATGGCGGCTTAGTAACTGACGGATCTTTGTCCTCTTCACTATCAATACTAGCAGTAGCGTTTTGGACAGCAGTAGCGTTCAAGATCTCACTTTCATCAGCATCACTAGCCAGCTCAGTCTTTTGCTCTGGCAGGATTACTTGGTTATCTTCGTCTGAGCTGCTAGAAGGTGTCACAGTAGCATGGTTATCGGCAACGCTCTGTTTAATAGAGGGTTTATCCTCAGCGGCCGCTACATTTTCGCTAGTCGATGAGCTATTGCTGGTCATTAAACTAAAAATACCGGCAATNANGACCAACAAAATTAAAACAACCCCAGCAGCAATAACTATTACCTTAGCGCCCTTTTTAGTCGTGTCGTTAGGGTAGTTTTGGGTTTGCTGCAATAATAGGGTGTCAGCTTCAGCAGGCTAATGATCGCTATCAGAAAGCTTCAAGACTGTTCAAGAAGATATCGTTACTCTGTATATCACCTCATAAAGTATCGTTAAGACAAATGGTCATCTATAAAGCAGGTGTTTGTAATATTAAAATCTAATAAGCGCTGTCACGGTATACTACCGTCTGTGATGCAGCATTTGTATTTACGAATATAGAGTTTTAAAGGAGTTTTCATGGATTTAAAACAGCTTAAGGCGTTTATTGCCATTGCTGAGTTACGAAGCTTTAGTGCGGCTGCAAAAGTCACCGGNATATCGCAACCAAGTCTTAGCCGNTTACTTAAGCAGCTAGAGACAGATATGAATGTCGACTTAATTGATCGCTACCACAGACCGCTGCAGCTAACGACTGCAGGTTTATTTTTCTATGACAAGATAGATGCTTTGTTGACAGAGCTTGATGCCATTACGCATATGACCCAGCGCCTGTCTGCTCCTAGTAAAGGCTTGAATATAGGCTTTGTACCTTCTGTGCTTTATGGCCTATTGCCTGAGGTCATTGCAACCTTTAAGCAGCAAAACGCTGATACTGAGGTTAATCTCAAGGACATTAGCTCTTATCAGCAGATAGAGGCACTGAAGTCTGGTGAGATTGATGTGGGTTTTGGGCGCTTTGCTCATCAAGATCCGTGGATACAGCAAATACTACTGCGCCATGAGCGCTACCTTGTCGCACTGCCAAAAGCGCATCCGCTAGCTGAGGTCAAAGAACNGCGCTTACTGGATTTGGCCAATAGTCGCTTGATTCTTTATCATCAAACTCACCTGCCTGGCCTTATTAATACTGACTCTATTGCTGCTGATATGAGTACGAGCGCTCGAGATAAACGTANAAAACAGACNNCCAAACCCGAGGCAGCCTCGGTTACGGATTCAGTTACTGAGCCTTTACTATATTTATTTGCCCAGCACGGAATTACCCCGCTTAGAACCAGTAAAGTGAGTGATCTNCAAGTGGCNCTTGGCCTTGTCGCTGCAGGAGAAGGTNTCACCTTAGTGCCTGCAAGCCTACAAGTGATGCGCACTAAACAGATCAGCTATCAGCGCTTGATCCATGAAAACGTCACCTCCCCTATTTACTTACATACNCTAAAAGACTTTATTCATCCAAAAGTAAATGACCTACTCACTGCTATCTATGAGATCTACGAGCAGCGCGGTATCACTTATCGGCGTCAGCAGTTTGTCTAAGGTAAGCTAATAGTTATTATTCGCAAACCTNCTAGGTGTGCTAAAGTCACCAAAAAATTTTCGCACCATTAAGAGCGCTATATTCTCTTCCGCTATTTTTAATAATGATCATTTTAACTTTATGGGCNAGCTATCACAGGTCAGTGATAGCTTGCCTGATGTAAACTGAGGTATCTATGACCACACAACGAATAAATAACCCGGATATAAATAGCCAAAATGATGGTCACGCGCCTGCAGGTTTTAGTTGGCGCATTTTTGGTCCAGGTATATTGATGGCGACAGCGGCTATCGGCGGCTCGCATCTGATCTCATCGACGCAGGCAGGCGCGCTATATGGCTGGCAGTTGGCGATCATGATTGTCTTAGCTAATGTCTTTAAGTATCCGTTTTTTCGCTTCGGTACTGACTATGTCTACGATACCGGCGAGAGTNTGATNGCAGGCTATGCCAAGCGCTCAAAAGCCTATCTTTGGATCTACTTTATCCTCTCAATCTTATCCGCCATCATTAGTACTGGCGCGGTGTCTTTGATAGCCGCGGTGATTTTAGGATTTATGCTGCCTGCCTCAATTGGGCTCTCAACAATTAGCTTGTCGCTCATTATCGTCGCAGTCTCGTGGTTATTTTTGATTGCTGGTCATTACAAGTTGCTCGATGGCGTGACCAAGTGGATTATGATTGCGCTGACCGCAGCTACAGTCGTTGCCGTACTTATCGCTGCTGGCAAGCCTACAGTGATGACTGCTGACTTCGTTGCCGCTTCGCCTTGGAATCTAGCGACTCTAGGTTTTATCGTCGCGCTTATGGGCTGGATGCCAGCGCCATTAGAGTTTGCCGCTATCACCTCAATGTGGACCTCAGCGAAAAGAAAGACGGAACACACCACCCATCGTCAAGGCCTATTGGACTTCAATGTGGGCTATGCGGTTTCGGCGATTTTGGCTTTATTCTTTTTATCGTTAGGTGTCTTTGTACAATATGGCTCTGGTCAAGAGATTGAGCTGGTTGGCGGCGCTTATATCGGTCAGCTGATCAGTATGTATACCAACACTATTGGTGAGTGGTCGCGTTTATTAGTCGCCTTTGTCGCCTTCATGTGTATGTTTGGCACGACGATTACTTGCGCCGATGGCTATGGCCGTGCCAATGCTGAATGTTGGCGACTGCTTAAAGGTCAAAGCGAGATCAGTAAAAAACAAGTCGCCTTTTGGACCACTTATGCTATCGGCGGCGGCTTGGTGATTATTACCTTTTTTACGGGTCAGCTTGGCGCTATGCTCAAGTTCGCTATGATATCGGCGTTTGTCTCTGCGCCTATCTTTGGTTGGCTGAACTACTCTTTAGTGAGTAAACATCAAAAGCTCTCCGCTGGCATGAATGCTTTATCAATTGCCGGTTTACTGTTCCTAGGCGGCTTTGCGCTCCTATTCTTGGCTAATCTGTTTGGTCTGCTCGGTTAGTCTCTTCTCACTATGAGATAAAGTGCTAATTGTTGTTTACGATTCTACGTTACTCTCTAAAGCCCTACTACTTAAAGCCCTTTTAGCTTCGCTATGAGGGCTTTTTTGCTGACTATGGAAAGTACTAGCGATAGCTTATTCTCACATTATAAAAACCACATTGACAGTATCGATATAATTGTAACTAAATGTAACATTGGAGCGTTCGATTAATCTATCTCGTAAAGCAATTTGAATACTATAATGAGGTAATCGGCAATAATATGAATATAATTATTCAAAAAATAAATAATATTAATTATTATAAATTAATATTTCATTATAAATTAACTACCTACTGTATTTCTCACTTTGCAATATCAGTGATTGAGTGTACTCTTAAGAAATACATCATATCGCACACTTATATTTAACCCCTTAATATTCAGACTTCCTACGTTAAGTCATCTNTTTTATGCAAGGATTCTCACATGAGCTCATCAGCTGGCGCACGCTTTCGTAGTGCAATGCAACAACAAAACGCCAATGACCTGCCTTTACAAATCGCTGGTACTATCAATGCTTACACTGCCATGATGGCCACCCAAGTCGGTCATAAGGCTATTTATCTCTCTGGGGCTGGCGTGGCGAATGCCTCTTTTGGCCTGCCNGATTTGGGCATGACCAGCCTTGATAATGTACTAGAAGACGCGCGCCGTATCACTGATGCTGTTGACACGCCGCTNTTAGTAGACATCGATACCGGTTTTGGCGGGGCCTTTAATATCTCGCAAACCATCAAAAAGATGGAAAAAGCAGGTGTGGCAGCGGTACATATCGAAGATCAAGTCGTGCAAAAGCGCTGCGGTCACCGCCCGAACAAGGAGATTGTCAGCATCTCAGAGATGGTCGATCGTCTAAAGGCCGCTATGGATGCCAAGACCGATCCTGAGTTTGTGGTGATGGCGCGTACCGATGCCTTATCAGTCGAAGGTTTGGACGCCGCAGTAGAGCGCGCCGTCGCCTTTGCTGAGGCTGGCGCGGATATGATTTTCGCCGAAGCCTTGACCGACATCGAGATGTATCGTAAGTTTACCGATGTATTAGACATTCCTGTCCTTGCCAATATGACAGAGTTTGGTCAGACCGATCTGTATACGACCGAGCAGCTATATAGCGTCGGTGTGGATATGGTGCTCTATCCTTTATCGGCGTTTCGAGCGATGAATAAAGCGGCGCTCAATGTCTATCAGCACCTATTGGACGACGGCACGCAAGAACAGGTTGTCGATACAATGCAGACGCGCATGGAGCTATACGACTTTTTGAATTATCATGAGTTCGAGCAAACACTAGATAAATTGTTTGCTGATAATAAGTAATATAGCTGTTGATACTCACCAAACTTTAGGGTCTCTATGTCAGTTGTTATTCATATTAATAAGCAAATCTTATCCAAAGTCTCATTAGGCTGTGCTTTAGCTGCTGCGGTATTTATGACCGGCTGTAATGATACTGCTACCACTGAGACGGTGGAAGGCGTCGATACGGTCAACGATACGGCCGTCGTCGCTAGTGAGGATGTCGATACGAATTCTAGTGCTAGCGCTGATTCAGATGAGCTGGTCATGACGACGATAACGCTAGATACCGTCGATCAGATGTTATTTGTNCCGCTACTTACCAATGGTGAGCTGAGCCAAGAGCAAGTCAGCTGTCTTGAAGCTCGAGATAAAGATTTGGGTAAGTCGGAGGTCGATGCCTTTTATNAAAGCAAATTTAGCGATGCTGAGCTTGCGTCATTAAACGAGTTTTATGCTTCAGATGTCGGTCAAAAGCTANTAGACTTCGGTAATGAGCAGCTCCTAATTATGAATGGCCAACAGGTCGCTGAACCTATGCCTGATCCTACTCCTGAAGAGATGGCTGAGATTCAGACCTTTATGGAGTCGCCACTAGGCGTTAAGTATATGGAAGTCAATAATNCTGAGGGCGCTGGCAGTGCNATGGAAGTAATAAACGCCCCTATTAACGCCGAATTTAAGCGTTGTAACATCGATATAGAGCTATAAGTTTTTAGTGAAGCAAATNCGTTTATTTTATTAGTANAATTTTTTATTCAGTTATCAAGTTCAACCCCCAAAAGCCACCAAAAGGAATTTAATCATGGCAGCACAAAACCAATCTGGAAAAGTATTATCAGGCGCAGGTCTACGCGGTCAAGTCGCAGGCAANACAGCGCTCTCAACCGTTGGTAAGTCAGGTTCTGGCCTGACGTATCGCGGTTATGATGTCTCAGAGCTTGCAGATAAATGTGTCTTTGAAGAGGTCGCCTATCTACTACTTTATGGCAATTTGCCGACTCAAAGCGAGCTTGATGACTATCAGGCCAAACTCAAAAAACTTCGTGGCCTGCCGCAGCCGCTAAAAGATGTGCTTGAGCGCATTCCAAAGGACGCGCACCCGATGGATGTGCTGCGTACCGGCTGCTCGATGCTCGGTAACCTTGAGATGGAAACCGACTTTGAGCAGCAAAATGATAAAACCGATCGCATGCTGGCGGTGTTCCCATCTATCATTAACTATTGGTACCGNTTCACGCACGACAATGAGCGTATCGAAACGGAAACTGATGACGATACAATCGGCGGTCACTTCCTGCATCTGCTTAAGGGTGAAAAACCAAACGAGCTGCATACTAAGGTGATGAACGTCTCGCTTATTCTTTATGCTGAGCACGAGTTCAATGCGTCTACCTTTACTGCTCGCGTTTGCGCCTCAACTCTATCTGATATTCACTCTTGTATTACCGGCGCGATTGGCTCACTACGTGGTCATCTGCATGGCGGCGCGAATGAAGCAGCGATGGATATGATCGAGGGCTTTAGCTCACCTGATGAAGCCGAGAAAGAAATGATGGCCATGCTGGCGCGTAAAGATAAAATCATGGGCTTTGGTCATGCGATCTACAGCGAGTCTGATCCGCGTAACGTGGTGATCAAAGGCTGGGCTGAGAAACTAGCTGACGATGTTGGCGATACGGTATTGTATCCCGTATCTGTGCGCTGTGAAGAAGTGATGTGGCGCGAGAAAAAACTATTCTGTAATGCTGATTTTTTCCATGCGTCTGCTTATCACTTCATGGGTATCCCAACTAAATTATTCACACCGATCTTTGTGTGCTCGCGCCTAACTGGCTGGGCGTCTCATGTCTTTGAACAGCGCGCGAATAACCGTATTATTCGCCCAAGNGCNGAATATACNGGTGAAGAGCTGCGTCCAGTGCCTGATATCAGCGCTCGTTAATCTGTATAGCGTTTATTTTAAAGAATAGGTTTGTAAGGTGGGTTAGCAAAGCGTAACCCACCGATCTGATTAGCGCACCCTACAACTTATTTCAATTCAATTTTTCCTACCCTTTATTTAGCAAAGTTTATGTTAATTGAATCCTGTCACAGGAATAATTTTTGCTAAGTAAATTATTTTTTATACTTACTCTCAACCCATCTCACTTATAAAGGAAAGCCCGCCATGAGCGATGATAGCAAGCAGCCTTTAACGCAAGTTAATCCGCAAACCATGAATAATGAGTATAAAAAACCATTACCAGCTTTGGATGGAAGCAGTACTGACCTGCACTATTTCGATGTCGAGCAAGCAGTTAATGAGATTGAGCCAGGCGCTTATGCCAAACTGCCGTTTAGCTCAAANGTNNTATGCGAAAACCTCGTGCGCCGCTGTCCCCCAGAGGATNTGACNGAAGCACTGTCACAGCATATCTACCGTAAGCAAGAGGTTGATTTCCCATGGTATCCTGCCCGCGTGGTTTGCCACGACATCTTAGGGCAGACTGCGTTTGTTGATCTTGCAGGACTGCGTGATGCTATCGCAGCGGAAGGCGGTGATCCTGCCAAAGTNAACCCCATCGTACCGACACAATTGATCGTCGATCACTCGCTAGCGGTTGAGCANGCAGGCTTTGAAGAAGACGCATTTGAGAAGAACCGCGCGATCGAAGAGCGCCGTAACGAAGACCGTTTTCACTTTATCAACTGGTGTCAATACGCCTTTGATAACGTCAACGTCGTACCGCCTGGTAACGGCATCATGCACCAAATTAACTTAGAGAAAATGTCGCCAGTGGTACAAGTGGTNGCNGANCAAGACGGCGATGCCATCACNTTCCCTGATACCTTGGTCGGTACCGATAGTCACACCCCGATGGTCGATGCGCTTGGCGTTATCTCTATCGGTGTCGGCGGCCTAGAAGCCGAAAGCGTGATGTTGGGCAACCCTTCATACATGCGTTTGCCAAACATCGTTGGCGTTGAGCTAACAGGTAAGCTGCAAGAAGGCATTACTGGTACGGATTTGGTACTAGCAATGACGGAATTTTTACGCGAGGAAGGCGTGGTCTCAGCCTACCTAGAGTTTTACGGCGAAGGTGCGCGCAATCTGACTGTTGGCGACCGTGCTTCTATCTCCAATATGACGCCAGAGTACGGCGCAACTGCTGCGATGTTCTCTATCGATGAGCAAACCATTGATTATCTGCGCCTCACCGGTCGCAGCGAGCAACAAATCAAAATCGTTGAAGCTTATGCCAAACAAGTTGGTCTGTGGGCGGATGGCCTAAAAGATGCTGAATATGAGCGCGTGCTGCATTTTGATTTATCAAAAGTGGTGCGTAATATCGCTGGTCCTTCACGTCCCCATGCGCGCGTATCAACGACAGACCTTGTCAAGGAAGGCATCGCCCACGGTGAAAATGAAAAACTACCAGAACCAAAAGATGGGCTAATGCCAGATGGCGCAGTCATTATCGCTGCTATTACTAGCTGTACTAACACCTCAAACCCGCGCAATATGGTGGCCGCTGGTATCGTCGCGCGTAACGCAGTAGAAAAAGGCCTTATTCGTAAGCCTTGGGTGAAGTCCTCACTAGCCCCTGGCTCAAAAGCCGTTAAGCTGTATTTAGAAGAAGCCAACCTATTGTCCGAGCTACAAAAACTGGGCTTCGATGTCGTCGCCTTTGCTTGTACCACTTGTAATGGTATGAGCGGTGCGCTGGACCCAGAGATCGAGCAAGAAATCATCGAGCGCGATTTGTTTAGTACCGCCGTATTATCAGGTAACCGTAACTTTGATGGTCGTATCCATCCGTATGCCAAGCAAGCGTTCCTCGCCTCGCCGCCTTTGGTTGTGGCGTATGCTATCGCTGGTAATATCCGTTTTGATATCGAAAAAGACTCACTCGGCAAAGACCAAGATGGCAACGATGTTTATCTAAAAGACATCTGGTTTGAGGATAGCGAAGTCGATGCGATCGTCGCCGAGTCAGTTAAGCCTGAGCAGTACAATNNNGTNTANATCCCAATGTTTGATGAAGCCAAAGCACAGGCAGATCGTAATGANGCNTCGGTCATCGATCCTCAGTACGACTGGCGTGAGATGAGTACCTATATCCGTCGTCCGCCGTATTGGGAAGGCAAGATGGCGGCGATGAACCGGCTTAAAGGCTTACGTCCACTAGCGGTACTTGGTGACAACATCACCACCGACCATATGTCACCATCGAATGCGATCATGGGCGACTCTGCNGCTGGTGAGTATCTCGATACCATGGGACTGCCTGCTGAGGACTATAACTCATACGCCACGCACCGCGGTGATCATTTAACCGCGCAGCGTGCCACTTTTGCCAATCCAAAACTGCTCAATGAGATGGTACGTGACGAAGACGGCAACGTCATTCAAGGGTCACTTGCGCGCGTGGAGCCAGAAGGTCAAGTTATGCGTATGTGGGAGGCGATCGAGACGTATATGAATCGTGAGCAGCCACTCATCATCATCGCAGGTGACGGCTATGGCCAAGGCTCAAGCCGTGACTGGGCTGCCAAGGGCGTGCGTCTTGCTGGTGTGGAAGTNGTCGTGGCTGAAGATTTTGAGCGTATCCATCGTCAAAACCTCGTCGGTATGGGNGCTCTCCCCGTNCAGTTNNNNCNNGGNANCAACCGTGAGACGCTNAANATCGATGGNANNGAANTNTTNGATNTCGAAGGNGANGTNTCNGCNGGCGGCGAGATGACACTGGTGATTCATCGNAAAGANGGCACAGTCGATAAAGCGCCCGTTATCTGCCGTTTAGATACCGCTGATGAAGTGAAAATGTATAACTCTGGCGGTATGCTGCAGCGCTTTGCCAAAGAGTTCTTAGCGGGTGATGTGGCCTAAGCGTTTTGAGCGTTTAAGGTTTAGCTTGTAAGTTATAAATAACCGATGTTGTATAGAGTGTCTATATGGCATCGGTTTTTTTAAGCTTATAATCTCTAACTATTTGAATTTGGCGTAGGCTAGGTTTTTAACCCAGCATCACAATTTTGCAGAGTTACTATAGATTGTATTTTATTAAAATTTTATATTAAGAAAAATATTATGAAAGTTATCAGCTTTACAGACGCTAATAAAGACTTTAAAGCCGTTTTAGATACGGTGAATAATGGTACCGATGCAGTAGTCATAAATCGTCAAAACGATAACGATGCGGTTGTTATGTCGAGTGCTCATTACAATGGTTTGATGGAGACGCTGTATTTATTAAAGTCATCTGCTAATGCTGCCCATTTGGCTAAGTCTGTTGAGCAATATGAAAGTAGCAAGTTAAATTCTAAGACTAAATAATATTTACCCAGATTTGTAAGGCTCGACCCGACCAGCCTCAACTTCATATTTAGCGATGAGTAATTGACGCACAAACTCATAAGACAAGTCAGGGTTATCTTGCATCATACGTTTAATTTTAGCTGAGCTTTCGCTAGGATTATTGTCTCTATCCATGATGACCTCTATCTTTAGCTACTTTATCTCTATTTATATTACCAATAATACAGAATCAAATCATAATTATATTAAGGACTCCTAGTAATGACACAAGCCACCCAATCAAAACCAAAATTCGCCCCGCAAATCTCCGTCCCTGCCACCTATATGCGCGGTGGCACGTCAAAAGGTACTTTTTTTAAATTATCCGACTTACCTGAGCGTTGCCAAGTTGTAGGCTCGCCGCGAGATAACTTCTTACTACGTGTTATCGGAAGCCCAGACCCTTATGGTAAGCAGATCGATGGCTTAGGCAATGGCAGCTCTAGCACATCAAAGACCGTTATCTTATCGGCCTCTGACAGACCAGATCATGACGTTAATTATCTATTTGGACAAGTTAATATCGCAAAGCCCATGATTGATTGGGCGGGTAACTGCGGTAACTTAACCGCCGCAGTTGGTGCTTGTGCGATTAATATGGGTATTGTTGACGCGGATAAAATTTCTAATAGCATTAGTGACAATGCTGAGACTGGTATTTGTGAAGTGCGCATTTGGCAAGNAGAATATCNGCAAGACCATCATTGCTCATGTGCCTGTATATAAGGATGAGAATGGCAAGGTGCAAGTACAAGAAACNGGCGACTTTGAATTAGACGGCGTCACCTTCCCCGCTGCTGAGGTCAAAATTGAATTTATCGATCCGGTTGACTCATCCAGTGATATGTTCCCGACCAACAACCTCGTCGATGACTTTGATGTCTCTGGTTGTGGCCTCGATAANGACAGCGTCAAAGCGACCTTTATTAGCGCCGGNATCCCAACTATCTTTATNAAGGCAGAAGACTTAGGNTTTAGCGGTACAGAATTACAAGGTGATATNAATAGTAATGACAAACTATTAGCCAAGTTNGAAAAAATACGTGCGCGTGGCGGCGTGGCGATGGGNNTGTTTANNGATGANNNTGAGGCNCAAAGCGAGNCANCATATCCCCAAAATTGCCTGGGTAGCACCAGCACNAAGCTATACCTCGTCAAGTGGTAAAGAAGTTAANGCAAATGATATCGATTTAGTGGTGCGCGCGATGAGTATGGGACAGCTGCATCATGCGATGATGGGTACCGCAGCGGTCGCCATTGCGGCAGCGGCCACCACGCAAGGGACATTGGTCAATGAGGCGGCAGGCAGCGGCGAGCTGACCGAGGTGCGTTTTGGTCATCCATCAGGGACGCTACTGGTCGGCGGTAAAACAGAACTGGTCGACGGCCGCTGGCAAGCCAAAAAAGTGTCGATGAGCCGTTCAGCAAGGCGTATCATGGTTGGTGAGGTTTTTGTACCAGCGGATGCGTTTTGATAGGCTACAGACTACTGTTAAATAAAGCATAGAGCGACACCTATATGCCAACCTCTCCCCAGTTTCGCCGCGTGATGTTAGACAAAAAGCCGCCAGTCAAAAAGACTGAGCGGCGCGCTTTATTGTGGAATATCCTCAAAAAGCTGGCGGTGTTTGCCGCGCCTTATAAGCTTTTAATCATTGCCACGCTGATCTTGACCGTACTTGGTTCCTTTACCGCGCAGGTCAATGCTTTTGTGTTGCGTTATGCTGTCGATACTTTGACTGAGATTGCCACGCTTGCCGAGCCTTGGGAAGCGGGCGTACGTATGCTTGGCATTATCAGTGCGGTACTACTGACCAAAGAGATACTGTCGATATTTATCTCTTTCGGTCAGCGTTTTTTTGGCGAGAAGATTCGCATCAACCTCTCGCGCGATTTATCACAAAAGATTATCGAGCGTATCCTCACCTATCGCATGGCGTTTTATACCAGTAGTGAAAACGATAGCGGTAAACTACAAACTCGTATTGATTATGGGGTTAGTAGCCTAACAAGTTTGGTGCAAAACTTCTTTATCGATATGCTACCGCTGTTTGCCAGTGCCATTGTCTCGCTTATTATCATGTTCTCGACCAACTTTTGGATTGGTCTGGTTGGACTGTTTATTATTCCGATTTACTTTTTTATTAGTCAAAAACAAGCCAGACGTCTGCAAGGGTTTCGTCGGCAGATGCGTAGCTTTCGAGAGGCCAAAAGCGGACTGGTTATCTCGCTTATTAACTCAATNAGTGTGGTCAAATCCTTTGTCCGCGAGCCTATTGAAGCGCAAAAGCATCTCAAAATTCAAAAAGAGATGACGGATAATCAGCTGCGTATTCGCAGTATTGGCTTTATCTATGACGCGATTAAGACCTTTATTGAACAAATCGGCGTCGTGGTCATTATTTTACTGACGTCTTANTTTGTGTTGCAGGNCCAAATGACCATTGGCATGATTTTATTTCACGTTATGCTATTTCAAAACGTCGCTGCCCCTATTCGCCAGCTGCACCGTATCTATGATCAGATTAATAATGCTTTAACTTATGCTGAAGGCTTTTTTGATATCTTAGAAGATGAAAGCCAAGTTGAGAATATCGATGGCATCAGTAGCAAAGATCTAAAGGGCCATATCGAGTTAAAAAACGTCGACTTTACTTATCCCAACGGTACCCAAGCGCTAAAAGATGTCAGCTTTGAGATTCGCTCTAACCGTATCACTGCGCTTGTGGGGCTTAGCGGCGCGGGCAAGAGCACCATTATCAATCTATTGGTCAAATTTTATGAGCCAGATGCTGGTATGATTTGCTTAGATGGTCATAATTTAAAAGACTGCGATACTCATGACTTACGTCAGAATATCGGTCTGGTATTACAAAGTAATCATATCTTCTCAGGCACTATTAGTGAAAACATCCGTTATGGCAATATGAATGCGACTATGGATGACATTATAGTCGCAGCAAAAAAGGCTTCGATTCATGAACAAGTGATGCAATTAGCAGACGGTTACGAGAGTACGGCCAAATCGCTATCGGGCGGTCAGCAGCAGCGTATTGCGCTAGCACGTATGTTCTTAAAAGATCCACCGATTGTATTTTTGGATGAGCCAACGGCGAGCCTCGATGCCATCGCCAGTCAACAGGTCAAAAAAAGCTTAGATCTTATCAAGCAAGATCGTACGGTAATTATGGTCTCGCATAACATCGCGCAGATCATTGACGCTGATGATTTGGTAGTGATAGAGAACGGTCAAGTGGTTGAGACGGGTACCCATGAAGCGCTGTATGATAAAGGCGGTAAGTATTACGAGATCTTTAGNGCCATGTCCGATAGTTTAAATCTAGATAAGATCAGTCAGACGATTCAGGGTTAATGTCTTATAGATTATTGCAAAAAGTACGTTTTAATAATAGGGCGTGTTGAACATTCAACCATGGCACTGACAGAGACTGTTTTTTAGACGATTCGAAGGTAAAAATAGTAAGTTTAGTCGCTCTAAGCGTCTATTTTTTACCAATGAAGCGACAAAAAAGAGTCCTGTCCCTACGGCTGATGCTAAAATTGCTCCATACTGCGTTGNAAATCTAGCTAAGGCATCTGCATTATCGTCGCTTTGCGCCTTGTCTGAAACAATTTTAGCGATCAGCAGTGCCTATTTGTGAATGTTCAACACGCCCTAATCTAAGCGACGTCGTAGGCTGGTGCTTTTAGCCTAGAACCATAAACCCAAAAGTATTAAAAATGCGCTTTCATTCAAACGCATTATTATCATCTCATTAGCAAAAGCCAAACTATTATGACCACCCAATTTTCTATAAAAACCTTTGATGAGTTAACCTCCGTCGATATCTACCATATTCTAAGAGCGCGCTCGCAGGTGTTTGTGGTGGAGCAAAACTGCGCTTATCAAGATATGGATGAGCTNGACTTTGATTGTCTGCATCTCGTCGCGCATCAAAACGAAGCGCTCGTTGGNTANTGCCGTATTATTCCNCCTGAATACAACAGGCTCAGATCNANCCTTAGNGTCACTGNTGTCGATGTTANNGNTGATCAGCTTAATACCGCTATGTCAGCTATTGGNCGCGTACTGGTATTATCAGAGCATCGCGGTCAAGGCATAGCAAGGCAGATGATGATTCAAGCTATCGCTCATTGCCGCAAAAAATATGGCAAAAAGCGTCCTATTATTATCTCCGCACAGACTTATTTGCTCAGCTTTTATCAGTCCTTAGGGTTTGTTCCTGAAGGAGATTACTACCTTGAGGATAATATCGAGCATGTAAAGATGGTGCTGCGNGTGGCCAAAAAGAGCAAAGTTAAAAAGGTCAGTGCTGCAAATGGTAGTAAGTCCTCAAAGATTTTGAGCGCTCTACTCTTTATATTGGTGGCACTATTTATTCTCGGGCTACTTTATTTGATGATTTAAAATGAATCAGGATTTATTTAATAGACTTTATATATTAAGCAGATAAGGTTTTAATTTTTAACATAATTCAGTTTGGTTGTTGGCTTTTGCCTATGCTACTTTGAGATATGACTTATTTTTAAGTGCTTCTGTGGACGCTTTGATTGACAAAAATAAGATAAGTCGACTAGTTAAATAATAACTCACTCAAGGAAGAGGAGACGATCATGTCAAACACCCAATCTGATAATCAAAACACGACGGTAGAGAGTAACGTTCGTCCCGAGTACGATAGAGAAATCCAAAAAATCGCCGATTATGTGCTAGGTTACTCGGTAGATAACGACTCTGAAAATAGTGAAGAAGCTTGGACTACCGCGCGCCATTGTCTGATGGATACCCTTGGCTGCGGGCTGCTTGCACTACGTTTTCCTGAATGCACCAAACACCTAGGTCCTGATTGCGAAGGTCAGCTGACGCCAAATGGCGCACGAGTGCCTGGTACCACCCATCGACTTGATCCGATCAAAGCTGCTTTTGATATTGGCTGTATGGTGCGCTGGCTCGATTATAATGATACTTGGCTCGCCGCTGAATGGGGACATCCGTCGGACAATTTAGGCGGTATCCTTGCGGTAGCCGATTATATCAGTCAGCAAAACATTAGCCGCAACCTTAAGCCTTTGACCATGCGGGATGTGCTTGAGGCGATGATTATGGCACATGAGATTCAAGGCGTCATGGCGCTGGAGAATTCCTTTAACCGTGTGGGTCTCGACCATGTATTCTTAGTTAAATTAGCCTCAACCGCAGTCGTCGCTAAGCTCTATAACTTACCACGCGAGCGCATCATGGCGGCGATATCACAAGCNCTTGNCGATGGGCAGGCTCTACGCACGTATCGACATGCACCCAATGCCGGCAGCCGTAAGTCATGGGCNGCAGGTGATGCCACTAGCCGCGCGGTTCGGCTGGTCGATATTACTCGCCGCGGTGAGATGGGCATTCCAGGGGCTTTGTCCGCGCCGCAGTGGGGTTTTTATGATGTGCTCTTTAGTCATACCAATAAAGACTTAGCGACCAAACCTGAAGAAGATCGCCACTTTAAATTCCAGCGTGAGTTTGGCAGTTACGTGATGGAAAATATCTTGTTTAAATTAAGCTTCCCTGCCGAATTCCATGCGCAGACTGCTTGTGAGGCAGCGGTTATCTTGCATCCGCGTATCGATGATAGAATTGATGAGATTGAGAAGATCGTCCTCACCACCCATGAGTCTGCTATTCGTATTATCTCCAAGGAAGGTACACTCGCCAATCCTGCTGACCGCGACCACTGCTTGCAGTACATGGTAGCGGTGCCTTTATTGACAGGNGATTTGATGGCGGAGAATTATGAGGATGATTACCATGAGCAGCATCATATCTTAATCGACGGACTACGCCGAAAGATGGTGGTGGAAGAAGATGNCAGTTACACCAAAGACTATCACGATCCTAGCAAGCGCTCGATTGCCAANGCGATTCAGGTTTTTTTCAAAGACGGTACCCGTACGGATAAGGTGGTTATTGAGTATCCTATCGGTCATAAACGCCGCCGCGCTGAGGGTATTCCTATTCTAGAAGCAAAATTCCGCGCCAATCTAGCCACTCGTTTTATNGAGAGTCGNTGNNANNAGATTATTGAGCTATGCGACAATCAAGCAAAACTAGAGCAAACGCCCGTGCATGAGTTTATGGATTTGTTTATGACAAATTAATATTGTTTAATCGCTTTTTTATGAGCTAAATCTATACCAAACAAAAGGGTTTGTCGTTGATTGAGTCAACGACAAACCCTTTTGNTTTTTCTGCTTCTTGTCACTGTGTTTTTGTGATAAGTGTTACCAAGGTATCGACTCCCCTGCCCAATCAACGAAGCTACCGGTCTGATCGCTACTCATATCTGCGAGCACCTCTAATAAGGNNTCAGCGCTATAAGCTGGCGAGAACAGATGACCTTCACGTACGTTGGCTTGAAACGGTGCGGACAGCTGCGTATTAACGGTACCAGGCTGCATGACAACCACGCAGACGTCTTTTAATGAGCGTGACCATTCGATACTTAAGGTTTTCATTCCCATATTCAGCGCCGCTTTGCTCATACGGTAGCTGTACCAGCCGCCAAGCTCATTATCGCTGATACTACCGACTCTAGCTGATATCGTCGCAAATATCGCCGGATTATCGGTACTACGCTCAGCGTTTTTGAGCAGCGGCTTGATGTGTTTGGCAATGAGCATGCTGGCAAGTGCATTGACCTGCATATTCTGTAGAAAAAACTCAGTCTGCATCTGCCGCAGCGCTTTTTCAGGCTTGTTATGCTCGGTATGCAGCAGACCCACACAATTGATTACCCAGTCGATATGGTTGCTATGAGTTTTTATAGCCTCAATACTCTGCTTGATACTGTCCTCATCGCAGATATCCATCTTTAGCCAATACAAATTATCAGCCTCAATCTCAGGTACGCTATTATGATAAGTCGCAAACACCGCTATGCCCGTCTGTATTTTATGGGTCATCTGGATTAGCTGCTCGACCATAGCTTTACCGATGCCGCCTGTACCACCGATGATAAGATACGTNTTTTTATTCATAACTGGCTCCTAGTTTGTTATCACAGTTGCGTCATTACCGTTTCGTTATCACTGTTATCACAGTTATCACTATGAATATAAGTTAGCATGGTTTGGCACTGTATTTGGTATTGCATTTGGTATGGTTTTGAGGTTCGTGAGCTCACATTATTTAATGAATATCGTTCAATAATAACCATTATCGAGATTAGATTTACGCTACAATAATCTGCAGATGTCATTTTACTCATTTATCTTATATTTTTACTTGGATCTTATTACTTATGCTATCCCCGCAAGATCAGCTGACTGAGCTGGTACGAAACCTTGAGAGCAACAATCATGTGTTTGCCACCGATCCGCTATTGGTGACCGAAAAGCTGCAAAATGAAGATGGCTCGCCAAAACAAAAGCTACATCGGCGCGCCAAACGAATCGATAGTAATGGGAAGCTTGCAAAAGTCCTAGGTAAAATTGATGCTCGTATCAAGAGCATCATGGTCATGATGAGTGTGGTCTGGTGTGTTTCAGGATTCCTAGGCTTATTCACTCTATTGCAGGCCAACGTTGTCAATTTCTTTTATGTGCTTGTCTGCTTACTCGGCTTTCATACCCTTATGCTTGTTGGCTGGCTGCTCCTTACTTTTATCAATCGCGGCAAGCAATCNGCCAATTGGTTTGCAAGCCTGGTCAGTCCAAGCTACTTGATTCGCGGTAAAGACGATGTCACTCAAGCGGCGGTTAGTCTCTATGAGCAGCAGCTTGAGCATAGCGGTATGCGCTGGTATCTCGGCAAATTCAGCCATCAGTTATGGCTTGCTACTTTGACAGGTATGCTGCTTGCGATCATATTCTTACTAGTCGTGCGTCAGTACAGCTTTAGTTGGGAATCCACGCTGTTATCGGATAATGCCTTGATTGGTTTGACTCAAACGCTAGGCTGGCTGCCGAGTTTAGTAGGGTTTAACGTTCCTGATAGTGCGGCTATTATCCAAAGCCGCTTAGTGACTGATGCGCTGCCTTTATCGGTGGCGAGGCAATGGGCAAGTTTGCTCGTGGGTAGTTTATTGATGTATGGCATTGTGCCGCGGGCAATTGCTTGGGTGTTTTGTGCGCTGATGTTCCGCCGCAAAAAAATGCGCCTTGATATCAAGCTGCCTTATTACCAAAAAATCATTAGCTTCTGGCAGCGCAAAGTCATTGATGCCGATGACTTCAAAGAAGCGCCCGCTCCTATTGCACCAAAAGCTGAGATAAGCCAAGCCAAAAAGCTCGTCGCCCTACTCGAATATCCTAGCGCGCATCAGCAGTGGTGGCGGGCAGGCACAGCAATCGAATCTAACGAAGCGGTTGAGAATTTCGGNATCCTTGATGATCGTGATGATATGGCACGCCTAAAGGATTACTTAGATGGTCATCCTGTGCAAGTGTTGTTAGGCATTCATAGTAAAGCCCTACCTGATCGCGGCACTCTGCGTAAGTTGGATCAAATTGCCACTCATGCCAAGCATGGTTTAATTGTACAATTACTAGATGATGATTCGGATATAGATGCTGATACTGAGCTTACTACCGAAACTTATAAAAACGATAATGTGCGCTACCAGCAGTGGCAAACGGCGCTGGCTGAGCGACAAATCGGTTTGGTCGCTAGTCATTAAGCGTTCATCATTCATTATTGAATTAAAAAGCACTATTTTGATAACCTGTAAATAAGACACATTATGAATAATAATACTGACAACGAAAATAATGAAAAGCCAGTCGGACTGTTTGCTGATAAAGCATTAAAAGATGATCCGGCTCCTGCGGTGGTGCCTGAGTCCACTGCTAGTGAAGAGTATGCGACTACGAAGCTCACTAATACGAACTTCACTGAGACAGATAAAGCGGATCAAACCCCCGATAATGATNATGTCAATGCTCCTAACCCTTCCAAACTTCCGTCTAACCTCAAAAAGACACTTGCTACTGGTGAGCCGTTAAAGCTTGCCGTGGNTGGTCATACCAATACCGGTAAGACGTCGATTTTGCGNACCTTACTGCGTGATGTTTATTTCGGCGAAGTCAAAAACGAAGCCGCAACCACGCGTCATGTGGAGCGTGCGCAATTGACCGATAGCCAGACAGGTGAGGTTTTAGTTGCTCTTTATGATACGCCAGGACTTGAGGATGCTTCAGGCTTGATGGATTGGCTTGAGGACAATACAGCCAGTCGCCGTGATGGTATCGAGCGCTTGCAGCAGTTTTTGGCAGCNGATATCGCCACTGGCGCTCAAGGTGCCGAGGACTATAGCCAAGAAGCNAAAGTGATACGCCAACTACTGGCAAGTGATATGGCNGTTTATGTCGTCGATGCGCGAGAGCCTGTGCTCGGTAAGTACAAAGATGAGCTGGCGATTTTGTCTTGGGCNGCGATACCTGTGATGCCGGTGTTTAATTTCACTGATAGTCAAGAAGCTAACATCGATGAGTGGCAGACGATGCTGGCACGGCGTAATCTGCATATCTCGACGCGCTTTGATTCGGTCGCGTTTGAATTTGAAGATGAGATGCGACTTTGGCAAAACTTGGCTACCATGCTGACGCACTCAGAGATGCTTGAGCAGCTGATGCAGCGCCGTACCGAGGATTGGGCGCAGCTATATGATGAGGCGAAAATTATCATTGCAGATTTCTTGTTAAATGTGGCCGCTTTTGTGCGTGAGATTAGTGAAGATGATGATGCTATGCCGGTACTGCAAGATATGCAAGAAGCCGTTAGGCAAACAGAACGCACGATGCAGCATCAGCTACTTAATCTCTATAAGTTTTATGATAATGCGGTGGCCGCAACGCCACTTGAGTTACAGGCTTATCAGCAAGATCCCTTTGATCCAGAACTGCTCAAAAGCTATGGTATTCGTACCACTTCTGGCGCGGCAGCAGGCGCGTTATTAGGATTAGGGATTGATGCGGCAGCACTTGGAACGACTTTAGGATTGGGTGCTGCACTAGGAGCAATAGGCGGTGGCCTATTATCAAATACCAGCAGTATCGCCGATAAGATCACTGGGGTGAAACGTTTATATATCGATCCGGCGACTTTNACGCTGCTTGCCACTCGTGCNACTGACTTATTGACCGCGCTGCGCCATCGCGGGCATGCGGCAACAGATGCCACACAATTGCTCTATCAAAATGAGAGTATTGATGATGGGGAGATATCAACAAGCAGCCAAGACGATGGTCTAGAAGAAGATAATGCGATCACTCTTTGGCCCCCTCANAAACTACCAAGTGAGCTTAAAAAAGCACGNGGCAAACCGCAGTGGTCATCTTTGAGTAGCGGTAAATCAGAACAAGCGCAGAGCCTGCGCATGGATACAGCATGGTCGCTGGCGAGTAAGCTATAGGGTGCATTGCTTATAGGTTTAACTTTTAGGTTTATTATCTTAATAGCTCACTCAAAGCTTCAAACCCTCGTATATCAGTCTGCTGCAAGTATATTGCAGATAACGGATAGCGCTTAAAGGTAGTCGCGATATCATCCATAATCTGTTGCTGCCTATTAGCGCGCTGCTGCCAAACATCAGCCAAAAAGGCTGCCTTTATCACTTATAGATGTTATAAAAACGCNAACACTTCATNAGTCANTTTAATTNATAGTCTACAATTGTCGTAGTATCACCCTATATCATCGCAGTGGTCAATTATAATCTGCAAAATTGATCGCACTTAAACGATATCTACTAAAACTGCGGTTAAATAAANAATTATTATCCCAGATATTGATGTTATAGATAGTGACTGCAGCTGATAAACGAATGCAACGTCACTAGTTTTTTACGTATACTGTTCTATTTGATTTANAATACTCATTTAATAAGATTCAAGGAAAAGATATGGCACACTATTTCGGATTTCCACCGTCAGAGAAACTCAAACAATTAATAGAAGAAGCGGCGCAAGCGGAGGCATCGGATGAGCATGTTGAGTACTACAAACATCGCGATGCACTAACTCACCAAACTGCTAGAGATTTGATCGATAATTTGCTGGTAGGCTTAGTAGAGATTATCCCTAACCCTGAACGTCAAGCCTCCATGCGCAAAATCGTTGGCACCATTGAGCGCTCAGCTGATACGCTACTTAACATCTTATTAAATAAAGAGAATAATGAAGATGTCTTGCCAAGCTTTCACTTCCTGCGCGACCGAGCCACTTTTATTGATAATGAAGGGGTCAGTCGGGTCGGTTTTAAGCTCTCCGAGGATAGTGCTCAAAAAATCACAGAAGGCTTTGCTTCAGTAACTCCTGATGATGTCGATATGAGTAAATTTAAGTTAGCATTAGAGACGATGAACGAAGATACGCTCACTCATTTTATCACTCGTTATGCCGAGACCCTTAAACTTGGCATGATTAAACGCAAATCAGTGCCCGTTACCAAAGCCGCTATCGATAAAGGTATGAGCATGGCATTGAATAAAATGCTACCTGACTTACCTATGAGCTCATTGAACCGTTTGGCCAATTATTATCGTCCTTTTATTGTGGAAAAGGCAGATTAATTAATATTAGGGTAATGGCGGTTTGCGATTAGGTAAATTCGCTAAAACTTGCTAAAATATGTGGCACTTTTATCAAAGGCGCACCCTACTATGACTCAAATCAGTAATCAAGAGATCGAACAAACTCTACGTAATTCAGAGTGTCTCATTAGCAGTATCGAAGTTGCGGCCGCTTACGAGCGTCTTGCTGCCCAGCTTAATTTGCATTATGCAGGCCTAAACCCTATCGTTATGGTAGTGATGAACGGTGGCCTTATCCCAGCAGGACAGCTACTGACTCATCTGACTTTTTATCATCGCATGCATTACATTCATGCGACGCGCTATCGTGACAATGAAGGGACCAGCGATCTTGATTGGAAATTTAAACCCGATGTCAGTATCGAAGGCGAGCATGTACTACTCATCGATGATATTTTTGATGAAGGTATCACTCTCAAAGCTATCGTTGAAGAATTAGGTAAAGAAAAGCCCGCTTCAATCGATTCTTGCGTCCTTTTAAATAAAATGCATGATCGCAAAGTTGCTAATTTCGATGTGGATTTTGTCGGTATCGATGTTNATGACCGTTATGTCTATGGCTGCGGTATGGACTTTCATGGTTACTTGCGTCACCTGCCAGGTATTTATGCGATTAAAGAAGACAAAGTGTAGTATTTCATTCTACACAATAAAAAGCATCCGTTATGGATGCTTTTTTTGCGTTTATAGAGCTTCAAACTGTAGTGCTAACCCTGTATAGCGCTCAGTTGGGGTCTGCACTGCTTTCTCAAAGGCAGACTTGGTGCTATATATACTGACCTGTTTTTTGGCACGAGTCACTGCCGTATAGATAAGCTCTTTACTGAGTAGCCTACTATGACTAGTATCAAAAGTAATCGCAACATGATCAAACTCAGATCCTTGCGACTTGTGAATAGTCATAGCGTAGGCAGTAGATACGAGCTCATCATTTAATAGACTAACGGCGATGCCCTGAGTTTTATTTTCAAAGAAGACTTCTAGTGGCGCGCCATCTGTCCCCGTCTGCAAGCAAAAACCAATATCCCCGTTGAACAACCCAAGCTCATAGTTGTTTTGTAGCATCATAACAGGCCGACCATGAAACCAAGTATTTTGACCTAGCGGCAGTTTTAACTCAGCCAGATGCCACTGTGTTAGGTAGTTATTAATATAATGATCGCCCCACTCTCCATTATGTCCAGCCGTAAGTATTCTAAATTGATTGAAAGTTTGTACTAGAGAGGTAATTGTCTCTTTAACAACTGTTGGCACGGATTTTTCTATTGGATTTTCTAACAGTACATTGATTTTTTTTATGTATTCTTGGTAGTTTAGAATTATTTTTTTAAGATTTTCTAAATTGCTTAGGCTATTTTTTATCTGGTTATTTGGATTTGTTTGCGCAGATTGCGTATTTATATTCGAAAAAATCAGCGCCTGATCCTGCTTTAATAACTGCCAAATGCCTTGCGTGTCTGTATCTATATTATTGATTTGCTGAGCCAACTTACCAATACCAGAGTCTTTACTAAATCTGCGACTCTCTGTAAGCTCCACGTGTACGGGTTGCAGGCTTGGTATGCGGCATAGGTCGGATAAGACGGCACCTGCATCTACTGCCGCAAGCTGATTGGCATCACCCAGTAATATAAGTCTCGCGCCTTTTTTTACTGCACTAACCAGATAATTTGCCAGCTCTACTCCGAGCATAGAGGCCTCATCAACGATGATGATATCTTCGCCAAGTGGATTGTCTGCATCGTAGCGCGGTCTACCCGTTCGCCCAATGCCTAGTAAACGATGGATGGTTTTTGCTTCTTCTAGTTGCATATCAACATTTGCCGCATCTAAAGCCGCTTGCAAAGATTCCTGCATACGCTGTGCAGCCTTACCAGTCGGCGCAGCCAACGCTAAGCTTGCGCTATCGGTGCTAAACTTGATAGGTGCGTCATCTCCCCTACTCTGTGCTGCTTGTTGCAGAGCAATAACGAGCTGCGCCACAGTATAAGTCTTACCTGTCCCAGGTCCACCCGTGATGATACTAAAAGCGTTGTGATTAGCCACATTAATCGCTGCTATCTGTCGTTTCTCCAGATTATCTGGTATAGCAATTGAAAGAGGGGTTATCTGCTGATTTATAATTGAATTGATGCGCGTAGCTAAGCTAAATTCTGCTTGCCAGGTGCGGTGTAGCCAAAGGGTGGCTGATGTATTTTGATTGTCTTCTTTTTGAATTTGATAAATGATTGGTTTGTTATTTTTGCTTAGGCTATTTCTATCATTCTTATTAAGATGTTCAACATCACTGAACAAGTCATACTNACCGATTGAGNGAATAAAAGNATCTAGATCTGTATTTCTTAGCCGCTGATATAACGCAGTGATGGCATCTAAGCGCTTCGTCAAAAGCTCTCTTTCATAATTAGTCAGCACTGACTGTGACCATAGTTGATGTCTTTGAGCAACTATAATGCTTAGTAAACTAAAAAGTGAGGGCTCTGTAGCCACTTCATCTGCTATCAGCTGGTCGATTTGTCCCTCTGCCAATACCAGAAGTGGCGTGGCTAGCATCTCTAGCAGCTTCAATTGCCAAGCATACAGAGTCACTGATTCGCCCCCGATATCCCCCTGCACAGGCCTTTCATCCTTAGCCTCTTCCAGCGTTAATACTGTATGCCCTTGTTCTAAATGCGTCGTCAACATGACAAATACAGCGCTAAATAAGGCTTTATCTTGCACCCCATCTACTTGTTCGGTCTCGATATTCGTCTCAACATCAGACACGTGATATGCTGACTGCGTTTGCTGACGACGCAGCAACAGATAATCACTAAGATTGCTAGCCCAACTTTCGTGTAGGCTAATGGCTGCCCTACTATTACTGTTATTCATAATATGTTGTCTCTTATGTCTGTCTTTATGGCTATCTAATAAATCGCTGTTGCTTTATTTTTGGTAAATAGGTTATCTATTCTGAGCCCTAACTCATTAGTCTGGCAAACCAAGCAAGGTATCTAAAGCTTTGATGAAGTCGATGGGTATGTCCCAGATGACTAACCCAAAGCGCTTATTNGTAACTACATTACAATCGGCCGTATTTTTTTTATTTTGCCTAGCACTATCTAAAGCACTATCTAAAGCACTATCTGATGTCGACGCATCTGCATGATAGACCCCGCGTAAAAACACATACTCGACAGGACCAAGATATTTATCTTCATTACCGTCATAATCGCTGACTCGCATACTTAAGAAACGATGCAATGCAACCTGATAAATGGCGGCTTGTAGCCAATACCCAGCCTTTGACATGGCTTGTTTAAGCGTCTTTTCATCATAGCTGCTTAGGCTATTTCCTAAATAGTTACTTTTGTAGTCCACCACATAATATTTGCCTGCGTGTTCATAAACTAAGTCAATCTCGCCGCGTAGATAGCGATACAAGTGCGCTTTATTTTGCGCCACTAAAGTCACGTGCTTGTCCGGTTCGTTTGGTAAGTGCTCTGCAAACAGAGTAGTGATATCCTCTGCTCTAAAGTGCTCTGACAAGCCCATGTTAAACTCCAGCTCAGCAAAGCGCTGNGTAGTATCAATTGACTCTAGCGGCTGGTTAGAAGCTAATAGCGGCGTCTGTAGCACCTCTTTGATCCAACCCATTAACGCTTCATGTTGGCTCGCTACTATCGTATCTGTATCGACAGACTGACTACTCTGTTTTTTATTTGCCTGTAATGCACGCTGCTGCTGNTCTGCGCTACTATAAATCAGTGGCAGCTGATAGCTACTCACCGCGCGGTCGATGACTTGAGACCACTGAGATTGATTATTAAAGTCAATTTTTTCAAATATTTCATGCAAAAATGTACCGGCATTCGCGCCTTTGACAAAAGTAAAGCGGATATCATCCTCTCGNTTAAGCTCCAAGTCGCAGCCCGGCTCGAAACCTTCATTGCTATCTATGACTCCTACTGGCTCTTTCGTTTCTATATCTATGGCATCATCAATGCGCTCATCGACAACCGCCATAATCTGTGTTGATTCATCTAAGTGGCGCGCCAAAGCGGTAAAACTGGTCTTCGCCCAGCCAAAGAAGTAACGACTGCGCATAACTTCCAAGAACGGTGCGTATTCAATCTTCTGTGTCGCTAGTTTCGTTGTGACAGTAGTCAAACCATTTGCCGTGTTGGCGTTATTCGCTTGGCCCTTTTCATGATACTCATTAATTTTATGAGCTCTAATCATCCCTATCGTGCCTTTGAGCCTATCTGGCAACTCAATATTCTTAGCCGGTACGTCTAACCAATAGCAGACTGGTCTCAAGCACGCGTTCGTATTACTATGAGCATCTTTTAAGACCACATAAAGCTGCTCACTAGCACGAGTAAAGGCGACGTAGCCCAGGCGACGTAGCTCATCAAAACCTTCTTGGGTTTCAAACTCAGTGTAATAGTCTGCTTTAGTGGCTGAGCCTTGCACGGGTGAGAAACGGCGCTGATTGCTAACTGTATTTGGTTGTTGTGAGTTACGGTTCGATTGGTCATCATATAAATATAAACCATACTGCTCTTTATTACCGGATCTTCTACTGGCATCGCCCATACCCAGTACATAGACAATCGGGAACTCAAGCCCTTTAGACTTATGAATGGTCATCAGCTGCACTCCTGACTCCGTCGGGAGCGGATATTGCTTCGCCCAATCGCTGTTAGGGGCAGCGTCAATGTTTTGCCGAAACCACGCCAAAAGCTCATGCTCGCCCATGCCGCTGCCGTACTGCGCCATAACATCTAGCACATGACGCAAGTCCATAATATGACGATCGCCTTCTGGATGATTCGCAAGTGCCTGCCAAACGCCTTGCGACTGGACCGGGCTCTTATCTAACAAATAATGTAGCGCTGACAAAACCCCAAAATGCTGCCAACGCTGCGCGCCTTCTTTTATATAAGCAATAAAGTCTTGGTAGCTTTGTTTGTGAGCGCTATCACTACGGTTAACAGCGCCNGACTCATGATCTNTCATCATTGCTCTAACGGCCTTGATATTTAGACCATACAGATGACTGGTTAACACGCGATTGATTATGTCATGACGATAGGGATAGAGCATAGCGCTCAGTAGCGCGGCCACATCCTCTGCCATGATGGTCTCAAAGATACTGACATCACTAGTCGTCAGCGTAGGCACTTTTAGCTTCACCAGCTCATCTTCAACCTGCTTTAAGTCTTTTTTGGTACGTGCCAGCACACCGATATCACTTGGTTGAATAGGCACGCCTTTTAAGGTCTGATTGCTGCTTAATAAGGCCGCAATATGACGCGCGGTAATCTCATACTCATCGTACTCAAGCTCGTTGTCATATGGTAAGTGTAATAAGCTCACTGGCTGAGCTGAGAGCACCTCCGTCACTAAATCAGTCACTAAATCATGGGNTTCAGAAGCTGCCATATTAGACCAAGACAACTGGCTATCTGGTTTTGCCGCTTTGATATGCTGATAATAAATCCCTGCACCTAACTGCGACAGCTTATTATCACCCGTGCTAGGCGTTGCCATACCAAACCAGCAATTGAGCGCATGGATGACGCCTGCATTTGAGCGGCGATTGACATCTAGCGTCCAAAAGCTTTGCTTATCAAACTGAGCTTTCATGTCGTTATAGTTGGCCACATCGCCACCGCGAAAGCCATAAATCGCTTGCTTAGGATCGCCAACTAATAACAAAAACTCATGACTGGTTTTTTTCGCGCTAGATTGCTTATCGTTGGCCGAAGCTGCGCTCTTTTTATTGGCTAAATAAATACTTTTAATCATCAATGCTTGCTCGCCATTGATATCTTGCGACTCATCAATAAGCGCAATGGGATAATGATGGCGAATATAACGCGCCAGCTTGGGCCCTTGNTTGCCTGTTAGTGCCTGATTTAGACGCACCATCTGTAGACCAAAAGTCGTCTCACCGCGCTCCTCTAAAATCACCGGCAGCCTATCCCGAACCGCGAGAACAATATGACGGTTTAGGTTGGCCAACAATGAAATAATATGTTGGTCTAATTTTTCGACCATATCTAAAATGGCCATTAACTTGACTATTGTATCTAACCCAAAAAGAGCCTGATGTTCCTTTTCTCTGTCTTTATTGAAATTTTTAATCTTGCCTTCTTCATTGGGATATCTAGAGTCCTGTAACGAAGTCAGAATTTTATTTTCACGCTCGTCTAAATAGCTAGTAAAGGCTAGCTGATGTTCTGCTATTTTATGATGTACATCAACTAAGGCGTCAAAATGATTGATTAAATTAGAGTTACCACGAAACCCTTGTGACTTCCTATAGTCAGAATTTAAATATGGCTGAATATCTGCTAAATCTAATTGAGCAAATTCATAAAGCATCTTCTCGTACGCACTAAAATCAAAGTCTTGATCTAGTTTCACCTCATCAATAGGCGCTGAGATAAAATTCAGCGAGCGCGTGACAAAACCCTTATGATCACCGATATCAGTAAGTTTGCCTTGCTGCTCTAGTAACGTATAGAGTTTAGGCTGCTCATGATAGAGGCGACTTTGAAATTGGCGTAGCTCATCATGAATGATGCTATCGGTGACTTGCTCGATACTGCTGTCTTCGATGATACCCATGCCCTGCTGATGACCGGTCTCGCTACTGTATTCCGTCAGCCACTTCTGCGCTAAGCTATCAAGCGTACCCACAAATAGATTATCAAGTGTCGTGAGCACCAATGCCGTGCGCCGAATAGCCTCGGTCATCGGGTAGCTATAGACATGATCGAGTAGATAGCTGATTAAATGTAAGTTGATTGGATCTTGCATGAGGCTATCTAAGCGCGCATAACTGGCTTGCTGTATCAGCCAAGTATCGCGCTCCTCTTTGGCTTTAGCGCGGTTTTCGCGAGTAGTGGTTTGACTGTTTTGTTGTTCATAGTCAAGATCTTGGTTTAGCTCCTCGCTCTTCTGACTGGGGTTCTCTTTGGACTGACTTTTTGAATTGATTTGTTCAGGGGTTACCTGTAAGGNTTTTGGATAGAGCATATCTTTATTATTAACATCACTGCTTAGGCTATTTACCCATTGTAATAACTGATAAAACTCAACTAAACGCTCGTGGATACGCTGACGCATCTCGGCGGCTGCGGCACGAGTGAACGTAGTGGCGATGATTTGTTCAGGGGCCCGTCTTGCCTCAATCAACAAACGCAGGACGATGCCCGTTAGCGTCCATGTCTTACCGGTACCCGCTGAGGCTTCAATCAGGTGTTGACCGCTNAGCTCAACCTCAACCGCCGGTACCTTTTCGGATGATTTTCTAGATAGTTTTTCAGATGCTTTGTCTGCTTTATTATTATTTGGCATATCAGCACTTCTCACGGCGCTTTGCGACTCGTATAAATGCCCATCAGCGAAAGGCAGCTGTTGCGAGCTCTCCGCAAAATCAGGCGTATCGGTAAACTCTGTCATATTGGCGTACACTTTAAATTATTATCAATTTAATTTGGATTACAAAATTAGCTATCTTAAGCGGTATAAAGGACTAACCGTCTAACCCTTCCAAAGCGTCAAACATTGGCTCATATAAAGGCTGTGCGATAGTCGTCAATGCTGTAGCTAAAGCTTTAAAAGTATCTTGATCGCGCAAGACGTATTGCCATATAGCATGCTGCGAACAAGTATCATAAATCATATCTGCCTGATAACTCGGCCTTAGCCAGTCTGAGAAATCTGCGCGTTTTGGCCAATAGTTGCCACTATCACTGTCCTGCGATTTTTGCTGTTTTTCTAGATAACTGAGCGCATACTCTGGCAGTATCGTAACAGGCACTTGACCGACGAGCTGGGCAAAGATTGCCCACTTTATCAGCTCTAGTATGGCGTCTTCATAGACGATAGGAGCGATCTTAAAGGCAACTGACTTCTCAAACTTCTTCACCCCTGATCTAGACTTGTTAAAGCGCCATATGCTCACACCATCATTCAAGGTGACTTGCGCGGCCGTGGTACGTCTTGCGACTTGCCAGTATAAATGCGATAACCAGAACTTGAGTAAATGTTTGGGACTAGCCGCATTAGGCAATACATTGAGCCACTGCTTAGGCGATTGCTCGCTATAAGCAGTATTGGTGTNCAAATGAGTATCCTNGCCATGAGCCGCTATCGGTACTTGTCCTTTTAACTTAATAACTTTAGGCAATAATCGCAGTAGGGACTCATGCTGACTGCCGGGCTCTTTATCAGCGCTATTTAGATCGCTATTAAAAACGGTTGCTAACTCTACCCGCACAGGATGCTCAGTGGTTGGGGTTATCAGTCGTAAGACACTAGACTTGCCCTCTACTCTTGCTAGTAACACATCTGTGTTAGCAAAACCATTAGCCATCAGCTGCTCTTGAAACTCTAGACACTGCTGTTGGAGCTTTTGCCGCTCATTTACTAAGGTGGTTTGCCGTGCGATACCTGCCGGCATGATCTTTTGGTACATTAAAGTTGAATAACTCGCTTGAGCATCAAGTTCAAAGTTAGCAGAGTTGTGTTCAGAGTTAGCAGAATAGCTATCTGGATTGGTATAAACGGTACTAGTAGCGAGCTCATTAATGAGATGATCTGTAATCTGATAATTGNTTAAGCCGTCCAAAAATAGTGGCTCTTGCTGCGCCCTTGCTTGCTCCCCTTGCATGACATGCACCTCTTGAGCGCGCAAAAAGGCCTTGGCAGGATGACGGACTTGATAGGCCAGCACGCCTTCTACGTCTATCTCATGAATATCAAATAGGGTTTGACTGAGCATAGTCGTTAAGTCTGCATTATTTGTGTCGTGTGCATTGGTTTTCATATCGAGCGCCAGCAGTTCGATCAATGCTTGCAAATCTTTATGATCGACTTGTCCAAGCTCACCTAAACTGCGTCCAAGTACTTGAGCGATCGCTTCATATTGCGATTTTGTGGGCAAACCAACGAATTGCAAGCGTTTGCTTGGCACGCGGCTCTTTAGGGTATCAAAAACAGCTTGCCAAATCGGTGCAGGTGGAAATTGCTTTTTTTGTGCCAGCTTAGTTTTTTGCATAGCTTGATCTAAGAGTGCATCTAACTCATCGCTAGCGTCAGTGGACGCATGGGCGTCAAGGTTGGCAGTATCCGCCACTTCGCTTTGATTATGAGCATCAACACTGCTTGTTGTATTAAGAGCCCCATCCTCTTCAATCATAGATTCAAACAGACTCTCGTGGAAAGGTAGAGCTGGATGCTCAGTGACTAGCCACTGCTTGATGAGCTTAGGCAGATAGCGCTTTANCTGCTCAGTAGTCGCGTCAACACTCTCAGGCAATGCCTCTAATGCTTCAAGCGAGCTGACTTGCCATTGTACTTCACCTTGCAAAAACTGTAACAACTCACTGACAGGATTGGCGGGTAGATGCTCATGAGTATCGGTGAGACTTTGGCCGTTATAAAATATCCAGCAGGCACTGCGCGCACATAANAGCGCATCTAAAAACGCACCATTATCGTCATCCTCNCTGACTCTATCTCCGCGGCGAGCCATAGTAGTTTTCATCAAGTCGTAGCGGTTGTTACGATCGCGGTCCGGGAACTCAGAGAGATTCATATTGAGCATGACAACCAGCTCAAACGGTACGTTTCTAAGAGCGCCAAAGCGACCAAAGGTAATCACTCCCGTCGGCTCGGCACTGACTTGCTGACTCTCAAGTTCAGCTTCGATACTATCAAGCATAAAGCTTAGCTTAAGCGGTAATTGCTCAACGCCCGCAAGCCGTTGTTCTACCTCGTGATTGTCAGTATCGTCACTCGCGTACTGCCGGTAATGACGATTGGCGCGAAGGCTNGATTTAAAGCCATTCATCGCGTTGTAGATCGCGCGCATCGTACGCGTCTGATCGACCTCACCAAAGTAGCGATGGATCACTTGCGTCTCGATTTGGGACAGCCACTCTTCAGCTTTTTTCTTTTGAGTNTGNTCATGACGGCGCTCAGTCAAGCCTGCATAGATACGACAAANNGCCTCAACGATCATGCCATCATCCAAACTCATCTGCGGTAATGGCAGGCTCATCTCAGGCATAGCTGTACTCGGCCAGTCTGCCTCTGCAAGAGGATACAAACAATCACTCGCGCTTGCCTCAGGCATAATTAAGCCAAGAGCCAATCTATCTAATGCTTGAGCGAAGCTGAAGCGGTAGTCATAGTCGTTGGCGTCTAGAGTCTGCTTGAGATGCTGCTCATCAAAGCCGCGGATAAACCCCGCCTCTACTAATAAATCACAGCCGCGGCTCATCTGCTCATGCGTCAGTCCAAAACTCTCATACAAAGGTGGTAACATGAACCAATCAAGAACCTCAGCGGCCTCAAAACGCGCGCTATGACTACCAAGGAGCTTATAAAAACCGATAATAGCTTCCCACAGTTGGCGAATATCGGTATCGACCACGCCAGTCACTTTGGCTGGCAAAGTCAAACCATCTTGCCCTTTGCCACTGACAAAAATAGAGCTGATCAGTTCATGATGGCGCTCAACATCAGGCATCAGCACGACAATCTCTGAGATATGGCGTTTTTTTTCGCCCGCTCTGATCGGCTCGTTAAGCCAGCGCCCAATCATAATACGTAGCACTTCTAACTGGCGCTGCAAATTATGGCAAGAATGAATGCTTAGGCTATTATCTTGAGCCGACATCTCCCAGTATCGCTGNTTGTCAAAGCGCTTGTTCTCTAATGCCTCATCATCAAACCACTGTACTTCTTGCTCAAAACTTAGCTCTATTTGCTCATTGACTGCTTGCGAGACTTGCACAGCGGTTGCTTGCTGGGTCGCTTGCTCATCGAGCATCAATACATCATTTTGCAAACGCCTGAGTAAACTCGAATTATTTTGTGCACTATCTGCTTCAACAGTCCATTCCTCACTGCTATAAGCATGATCGATGAGACCCTCAGCGCTCGTATCGAAATTATCGTGCCATTCTACTAAGTCTTCTTCATATTGCTCATTGCCTGATAAATTCGCCAGCATAGCGAAAGTATCACGCGACTGCTTACCCAAACGCGACAGCAAACTATGACCATAATCGCGTAAGAACACACTTTCGGGGTTAATAATCTGCTGGCGCTGCAGCCAAGACTTATCGACGATATCCGCCCAAAATAGCTTTGATGGATTGTAGTGCAGCAGGGTGATATCCATGTATTTCGACAAGCGCTGCAAGAAGTCAAGCTCCGTCTGCGGCAGTTGCTGAATGGTAAATATGCGTAGCACAGCAGGTAACGGTTCACGCTCATTCGCCTTATTATGCTCAAGAGCTGACCAAAAGGTATTTTCAATCTCAACGCGGTGCTGGTGCACATCAGCAAACAAGTGTAACCATAAAAAACGCTGAGCGACTTCTAACTCAACATAATGTGCAACTAGCCAATCAGGGGTGGCGCGAGCATACTGATCAAAACGCAGCGACAAAGCATCTTTGTCAGCTATCAGCTTATCGACATCTAATAACTTGTTCTGGGACCAAAGCGCTAGCCAGTCCTCACGGTGGGTTAAGTAGCGATTAAACACTCGCGCCAAATCACTTGCCAGCTGCCAAATACGCACGTCTTGCTGCGCTTTATCAGGGGTGCTGCCCTCTTGCGGCTTCTCGATTAGCGCTGCTAGCAGCGAGTGCACTGGATGCTTGTCATCTTTGACAATCGGCTCTTGATAGTACGTCAAATACCCAAACAGACGCCACTGCATTACTGTGGGCGACAATACCGCCACTTCAGGNACATTCAAGGTTGACGCTTCAGGATTATGCGCGAGCAGATACTCATTATGACGCGCTAACACCTTTTGCATCAAAGTCCACTGATACTGGCCCCAAAAGGTCGTCGTCACTAACGTACTAATACCCGCTTGGCTAGCAATAGATTTATCGAGCCAGTCGCCTAATACCATTGAAGGCACGATAACGATAAACTCAGCAAAGACTGGCTGGTTTTTCGATTGATAATCGGTGAGTAGCTCTGCAACTAAATGCTCAGTGCGGTGCGATTGAATAATTTTAAACATAGATAGCGATCTGATTCGAGTAAAAGACAAGATGAGGTAATAGCGAGATAAAAGATAAGTATTGTAGTCGTGGCCGCTTTTTATTTCTGTTAAGATATGGCGCACAGCCGCTTTAGGAGGCGAGCTTGTTACCTTAATAGTTGTCTTATGAGTGAGGTAACGCTTAAGTGTGCCACTGATATCTCTGATTTACCAGTATACTATTTCAAAATGAGTCAAATCCAACATCGCTTGCGACAACTAGTGTCGTAAGTGCGATAAAACACCTTATTATAAGAGCCATATTTTATGAGAGACTACAAGCTACTACTTGCAGGGATAATACTGTTATTGCTTCTTATTATTGTCGGGGTTATATCATGGTTATGGCTGAACAATAGTAAAAATATNGATCCCTTGCCGATTTTGAGCCGTGAAGACGTCAAATCATTACAGGGCGAATCAGAAGAAGATAGCGNCGCCGTCAAAAACGATGCCGCTGCCAATACGCTATATATTCAAGCGCAGCAGCCTCTGCAAGTACCTTTAGACGATGTAATCGTTAGCTTCGAGGCGCGTTATCCGCATATGCAAGTATTAACCAATTACGTGCCAGCTACTGACCTGTTAATTTTGGACAATACTCATCCTACTGACTTAGTCATTGCCGATGATAAGTTATCTGATTCGTTATTAGCGTTATTAGAAGATGAGCTTAATAGTAATGTAAAAAATAACATCGTTAATGCACCATCATCAACAAAAANCAGCTTNGTGACTGATGTCAAAAACCCAGAGTCTCAAACAACAACCGAGAACAAGGAGGCCCGAACGCTCAACCCGTTCGGTTATGCGATGAGAGAGTCGCAAACCGTTGAAGGCGTCATACTCAGTGATAAACCACTCGCTATCAACTTCCGCAACTTCCTTATTTCAAGCACTGGGCAAGACATTCTAAGACAGCATGAATTCGACAATATTGATGGCTATCAAAATAGTGTAGACGACTTATTCNACCCGACTTCAAATGGTAAAACGGCAGTAGAAGACACTGAGATCGTCACTGATTCTATAACCAATAGCTAATGACAAGTCNCTGTTTTTAATAAATCTCTCTTTCTATTCACTAGAAGGTTAAGATTGATTTTATCACGCCAATTTTTTACAATNATGCTTTGAAATGCGCCTATAGCTCAACAGGATAGAGCAGTTGCCTCCTAAGCGATCGATCCGAGTTCGAGTCTTGGTGGGCGCACCAACCACTGTATTTAGAGCCAACCTCGCATTACCTAAAACCCTCCGACCCCCCTATCATGACTAAGCGCTAGTCTTTGTTAAATACTTTGAAGTATTCACCATTCTGGAAAAAAAGAGGCGCTCCCAAAAAAGTAAATATAGCTATATTTGAGCGTTCACTTTCTCACTCAGCGATTGGGATACTTTTAGTTTAGATAAAAAAGGCTTGCCCGCTCATATTGAAGCGGTAACCGATAACCATAAATAAAAGAACAGAACCTGCTATTTGCACTGTTACTTACAGACCCCTTTTGCCTTATTATTTAGCTGGATGTCCCATGATCAAAAAGATAGTTTTAATAGTAGCCGTATTGGTGTTAGCCCTCGGCTTTTTTTACTTTGACCTCAATGAGTTGTTGACGCTTGAAGGTCTAAAGGGCTCGATGGCTCAGTTCAATCAATACCAAGCACAGACGCCTTGGTTGGTCATTGGTGGCTTTTTTTTAGCCTATATTGTTGTTACCGCCTTATCCTTACCTGGCGCGGCGATTATGACTTTGGCGGCTGGTGCATTATTTGGGTTGGTGCAAGGTCTGCTTATCGCCTCTTTTGCCTCNAGTATTGGGGCGACATTGGCTTTTTTGACCTCGCGTTATTTATTACGAGACTCTATCAAACAGCGCTTCCCCGAACGCTTGGCCGCTATTGATGCTGGTGTAGAAAAAGAAGGGGGNTTTTATTTATTTACTCTACGCTTAGTGCCGATATTCCCCTTCTTCTTGATCAATCTGTTAATGGGCGTCACTGCGATCAANGCTCGAACTTTTTATTGGGTCAGTCAACTCGGTATGCTCGCAGGGACCTTTGTCTTCGTNAATGCCGGTACCCAANTGGCGCAAATTACGAGCTTATCTGGCATTTTATCGTTCGACTTAATAGCCTCATTTGCGCTACTTGGGTTTTTTCCATTGATCGCTAAGGGCATACTCAATCTACTAAAAAAACGCCGCGTCTATAAAAACTATACTAAGCCCAAAACGTTCGATCGTAATATGATTGTGATTGGCGCTGGGGCTGGTGGACTCGTGACCAGCTATATTGCGGCCACAGTTAAGGCCAAAGTCACCCTCATCGAAGCAGGTGAGATGGGCGGCGACTGCCTGAACTATGGCTGTGTGCCCAGTAAAGCTTTAATCAAAAGTGCCAAAGTTGCCGAGCAAATGCGCAATGGCAAGCGCTACGGCCTCGATAATGCCCAGCCAACCTTCTCATTCAATAATGTCATGAGCCGTGTGCATAAGATCATCGCGGATATCGCCCCAAACGATAGTGTCGAGCGTTATACTGAACTGGGTGTCGAAGTCCTCAAAGGCTATGCCAAACTCATCGATCCATGGACGGTGGAGATTACGCTAAATGAGGGTGGCACTCAAAGACTCACCGCACGCTCCATTGTTATCGCAACTGGCGCGCGCCCGTTTATACCAGACTTACCAGGTTTAGAGGAAACGGGTTATGTGACTAGCGACACGCTTTGGAATACATTTGCTGAGCTTGAGGAAACTCCCAAAAAGTTGGTCGTCCTTGGCGGCGGCCCTATTGGCTCAGAGCTGGCACAAGCCTTTGCGCGCTTAGGCTCTAATGTGACGCAGATAGAGCGAGGCGAACGCCTGATGAAAAAAGAAGATAGTGAAGTTTCAGAATTTGCCCAGCAAGCGCTCATTAACAGTGGTGTCACGGTCTTAACTTCAAGGCAAGCGACACGCTGTGAGATACGTAATGGTAAAAAATATATCATCGTTGAGGCCCATGGTGATCATACAGATCAGCAAGAAACCGCTATTGAATATGACCAATTAATCTGCGCTGTAGGTCGTAGCGCCCGCTTAGAGGGTTATGGACTTGAAGCTTTGGGTATCGAGACCGAACGCACCATAAGCACTGACGACTATCTAGAAACCCTCTACCCTAACATCTATGCGGCAGGCGATGTCGCAGGCCCTTATCAATTCACCCATGTTGCCTCTCATCAAGCGTGGTATGCAGCAGTCAATGGCTTGTTTGGACAGTTCAAAAGATTCAAAGTAGATTACCGCGTTATTCCTTGGACAACCTTTATTGATCCAGAAGTGGCGCGAGTCGGTCTAAATGAGCAAGAGGCAATCGATAAAGGTATCGACTTTGAAGTGACTCGCTATGACTTTGCAGACTTAGATCGTGCGCTAACAGAAAGCGCGAACCAAGGCTTTATCAAAGTTATCACCCCAGCAGGCAAAGATAAGATATTAGGCGTCACCATTGTTGCTGAACATGCCGGAGACATCATGCCTGAGTTTATACTGGCTATGAAGCATGGTTTAGGGTTAAATAAAATACTTGGCACCATTCATATGTACCCTACTTGGGCGGAAGCTAATAAATATGCCGCAGGTGAATGGAAACGCAATCATGCGCCCGAAAAAGTATTAAACTTACTTGAGAAGTACCATACGTGGCGCCGAGGTTAGTGATTTATATGAGCAGCCCCGCTAAAAGTATAGACCTGCTAAAAGTATAGACCCGCTAAAAATATAAAACGATAATGAAACCTCAAATGCACGTAATGAACGCTTTGCTAGCTTCACCGACCTTTCAGACACTCCGTCAATATAGTCGCTATAGCAGTTACGCTATCGCGCTTAGCTTTTGTCTAGGTATCTCTGCTAGTAGCGTCTCGACGACTAGCAGCGCGGCAGGTCGTAACGTACAGTCGTCTTGGGAGCAACTGTACGAGCGCGGCAAAAACCAAGACGTTTATTTTCATGCTTGGGGCGGTGATCCGCAGGTAAATGCTTATATACAGTGGGCGGCAGACGCCGTTGAAGATAAATACCTAACGGCTATCATAAAACCAATACTAACGCCGATAGCCGCCACCTTACATAAGCGCGGCATCACGGCTGACCAATTGACGCTAGCTGGGTTTCTTATTGGCATAGTAGCGCTACCACTACTGGCTTATCAGCTATGGTTGCGATTATACTCAACCGTGTTTTTGATGGCTTAGATGGNGCTCTTGCTCGTTATGCCAACCAAAGCACAAGCGCTGGTGGCTACTTAGATATTACCCTCGACTTTTTATTTTATGCCGCTATTCCGCTTGGCTTTATCTTCGCTGATCCTAAGCAAAACGNNATTGCCGGAGCGCTANTNCTTGCTGCCTTTATCGGTACTGGCTCTAGCTTTTTGGCCTTTGCCATAGCCGCTGAGAAGTTTGAACTCGACAAGCCGCAGTTTAAATACAAGAGCTTTTATTATTTAAATGGACTCACCGAAGGTACTGAAACCATAGCTTTATTTATTGCCTTTTGTATTTGGCCACAGCACTTTGTACTCTTAGCCAGTATCTTTGCTGCAGCCTGTGCTATCACTATCGTGACTCGTATCTACGGCGGTTACCATACTCTCAAACGTTTAGAAGCTAAATCGTGAATGCTGATAAGTACAATAGAAGGTCGACTCAAAATATAAGCTTTGAGTCGACCTTATTACTGAACGAACGATAATGAACTAGCCTACAGACTTATCGTTACGTAGCCCCTCTATTGAGAAAGCCATATCTTCAGCCAGTGCACGTACCGCGGCACTATCAACATCACGCTGCGCGAAGGCTCGCAAACCCATGACTTCTGCCTGCAATCGACGTGCTAACCTTAGCGGATCAAGCTCAGCATCAAGCTCCCCTAAACGCTGTGCCTCTACAAAACATTCAGCAAAACGCGACTCCATGCCAGCCAATAGTTTCTCGACTTTCTGTAATGCCGCCTGCTCGCGAGCGCCAAGCTCAAGTAAGCTTTTGACCAACATTTTACTTTTTAGTGTTTTGGCATGTTATTGGTTTAGTCGCACTTTGTCCAAACGGATTCGCCTCGTTCAACTTAAAGTACACCGTATGAGCGAAGGAAATTATCTAGCTGGGGATGACTTATCACAGTTAGGAGATGATGAGCTTGGCATACTCGCAAAAGATGTTGCAGGTTTGTCTAATAGACTGGCTGATAGCGAGATGTCTCGTAAGCAGATGCTCAGCGACATCTCTCATGAGTTACGCTCGCCACTAGCGCGTCTTGAAGTGGCGACTGAGCTGACTCGGGATTATGCACCCAATGCGACGCATTATCTTGACCGTATTCAAAAAGAGTCCACTCGAATGAATGAGCTGATTGGACAAATTATTCATATTCAATCACTGCAAATGCAGCGCTATGTGGCGCGCCCTGAGGACTGCGAGTCGATAGATATAGCAATGCTCCTTGATGAGATTGGTCAGGACGTGAGTTTTGAGTTTTATGACAAGCACGTTGAATGGCAATGTTTGAGAAATAAGGACAATAGTAGTGATGATGAGCTTTCATACCTTATAATCGGTAATCGAGAGCAACTGCATAGCGCTTTTGAAAATGTGATTCGTAATGCCTTTATCCATTCAAACTCACATTCTATCGTCTCATCTAAGATTGAAACTATTAAGCTTACACATCAAACATCGACACTTAAAATAAGCATTATAGATCAAGGAGCAGGCATAGATAATGATAACCTAGAGCGTATATTTCAGCCTTTTGTACGCCTAGATGCGTCCAGACAACGCCCAACAAGCCCTACTGCTAACAGCATTGCTAATAAAACCAGTAAAAAAGAAGACGGTTATGGGCTTGGACTGGCTATTGCCCAGGCGATTATTGCCGCGCATAAAGGACAGATTAGCGCGCGCAATCGTGAAGATGGTGTCACAGGGCTCGTGGTTGAGATAGTATTACCCGTATCTACTTAACGATTATTTTAAGCGTTAAAAAAGGTTTGAGACATTAGCCATCAAGCTACCGCAAATCATCAACGACCGCTAACATAGCAAGTAATGAGGCTTCTCCCAGTTTCATAGAACGCTCAGGCGACCAACCTGTATCGGCATCAGGCACATTATCATTATCTTTAAACGGCATCTCTAAAGTATTGGCCAGACAGTCAAAATGCTCCGCTACCCAATTAGTGGCAACTGTCATGTTCGCTGTGCCCGGTG
>FUFK010060732.1_pt1 | contig 75485 bp, 78 predicted proteins | sample 1021851 | NCBI WGS metagenome assembly FUFK01 (sample SAMEA51879418, study PRJEB19060) | metagenome | reverse complement strand
TCGGCTCATCACATCCTGGGGCTGGAGCAGGTCCCAAGGGTTTGGCTGTTCGCCAATTAAAGTGGTACGTGAGCTGGGTTCAGAACGTCGTGAGACAGTTCGGTCCCTATCTGCTATGCGTGTAGAAGAATTGAGAGGAGCTGTCCCTAGTACGAGAGGACCGGGATGGACGTACCACTGGTGGACCGGTTGTAGCGCCAGCTGCAGTGCCGGGTAGCTAAGTACGGAAGAGATAACTGCTGAAAGCATCTAAGCGGGAAACTCACCTTAAAACTAGTTCTTCCTATAGAGCCGTGGTAGACCACCACGTTGATAGGCTGGATGTGGAAGCACAGCAATGTGTGTAGCTGACCAGTACTAATAACTCAATTGGCTTAAATTATGCACTGAAAAAAATTTTTATTTGATATTAAAATTTTTTACTATTTTAGTTTTTAGTCTATTCTTATTTACTAATATTTTAAGTTTGTTCAAATCATCTTTAGTGTCAATTTCTAAAGATTTATCTTCGGACATACAATAAGTCCCTATTTTTCTATGCAGCCTGTTTTTGTATTTTTCAATATTGTTTGATTTAAATATATAAATAGCTCCATTTTCAATATAACTACCAAAATTTTTTTGTCTCATAGGTCTTCTTTTAAAATTATAATTTAGGGAAGAAAGTTTTTTATTTTTTTTTGACCATAAAAATTTTTTAGTTTTATAAGATGAAAAAAGGCTATCATATTTATATGTTTCATATTTTTTAAATGCATTTATTATATCCCTCGCACTAACTAATGGTGAAGTAGCTTGAATTAAAGCACAAGTATTTTTTGCTATTTTTTTTTCTTTTATAATCTCAAGAATAACATTTTCAGAAGAAGAAGAATCCTGAGAGTTTTTTTTATTTCTTTTAAAAAAAATAATATTTTTGTTGTGTTTTAACCTTTCCTCAATTATCTCTAAATATTTTTTACTATCGCTAGCTACAATTATTTCTTTAAAAATTTTAGACTCTATACATGCATTAAGAGAGTAAATCACAAGGGGTATATTTTGTATCTTTTTTATGTTCTTATTTACAATACCCTTGCTTTTGGATCTTATTGGTATTATACAAATTTTGTCTTTAGTCATGGATACTAGATATCATAAACCTATACTAGTTGCTGAAATAGGATGCAATCATAAAGGAAGCATAAATATAGCAAAAAAATTAATTTTATCTGCTTCCAAATGTGGCGCGAATTTTGCAAAATTTCAAATTAGAGATAATAAATATTTACTTGGAAAAGAATATTACAAACCACACCCAGTTCCTGAAAACTCTTATGGCAAAACATATGGAGAACACCGAGAGAAACTTGAATTTTCAATTAATCAACATTTAACTTTGCAAAAATTTTGTAAAAAAAATAAAATTAAATATTCAACATCCGTCTGGGATATTAAATCAGCAGAAAAAGTTGTTAAAAGTGGTCTTTCAAAAGAATATATTAAAATACCATCAGCATGTAACCAAGATTATGAATTGCTAAATTATATTGCAAAAAAATATAAAGGTAAAATTCATATTTCACTAGGAATGACAACAAAAAAAGAAATCAAGAAAATATTATCCTTTCTAAGCAAAATGAAAAGGACTAAAGATTTAGTTTTATATGTTTGCACATCAGATTATCCATGTGATTTTAAAAACTTAAATTTACTTGAATTATTGAGTTTAAAAAAAATTCTTAAAAATAAAATTCATAATATTGCATTTTCAGGGCATCATCTAGGAATTGCACCTGACATTGCAGCTTTTACTTTAGGTGCAAATTATATAGAGAGGCATTTTACTCTAGATAGGACGTGGAAAGGAACTGATCATGCTGCATCTCTTGAACCTTCGGGGTTAAGCAAACTATCGAGAGATTTAAATAATACGTATCACGCACTTAATTATAAAAAAAAAGATATCATTGAATGTGAAAAATTCCAAAGAGCAAAACTAAAAAAGTTGATAAATATTTAGTTAAATATAAAGATTTAATCATATCAGAATTTATAAAAATGTTATTTAAAAATAAAAATATTGATGAAAAAGTAATTAAAAATATTGGATTAAATTTTAGTAAAAGTAATACAAATTATATTCACAAAATTAAAAAAGTAATTAAAAAACCTTGGGGATATGAATACTGTTATTTTTCGAATAAAAAATTAGCTCTTTGGGTTTTGACTTTAAAAAGTAAACAATCCACATCAATGCATGCTCACTTAAAAAAAAAAACTTTTTTGATTAATACAAAAAGTATAACCTTTAGTGATTTAAACAATAGATATAAAATAAAACCAAATACAATCCTTAAAATTGATAAAAGAACTTTTCATCAGTCATTAAACCTATCTAATAAAGATATTATAATATTTGAGATAGAGATCCCGAATGATAAATTGGATCTTCTAAGATTTAAAGATAAATATAGCAGAGATAAAACGCTTTACGAAAAAAAAATTATTACAAACAATAGAATCGAAGGTTTGAGAAAAAAAATTAATAAGAAATATTTTGACATTTTCCTAGGAAGAAAAAAAAATAAAGCAAAAATTAATAAAAATGACATTGTTTTGTTATTAAATGGAAAATTAGTTATAAATAAAAAAAGAATACCACTTTACACGCCAACAAAAATGCGGAAAAATTATGACTTGATAAAATATTTGAATTTTGATCATTTAACAAATTTTATAAGTATTAAAATAAATGACTAAAAAAAAAGCATTAATTGTAACCGGTAGCCTCGCACAAGATCATGAATTTATATATCCCTTTTATAGATTAAAAGAAGAAAATATCGATACAGTTGTTTTTAATGGTGATGATAAACAAGTTTTAGGAATTTTAGGAACTAAAATTCCACCTCAAAAAGATGATAAATTAATTAATTTAAATGAGATTAATGTTGATGATTTTGACTTATTAGTTATCCCAGGTGGCGTTAAAGCAATGGAACATATGAGACTAGAAAAAAAAATTATTAATTTAATAAAAGATTTTGATAAAAAAAAAAAATTAATTGCATGTATATGTAGTGGAGTATTTCTTATGATTTCAGCAAAGATTGTAAAAAATAAAAATATAACAGGTTATTATGCTTGGAAGGATGATATTGAAAATGCTGGAGCCACATTTGTTGATAGTCCAGTAGTTGTAGACGAAAATATTGTGACCTCTCCACACTACAAATTTGTTGGAGAATGGATGGGGCAAGTTTTGAAAAATTTTAAAAAATTATGAAAAATTTTACAAATTTATATCTTGATAAATTTTCTGAGTTAGTAAAAAATTTAGATACAATCAAATTAGATAAAATTGTTAATTTATTAGCAAATCTTAGAAAAAAAAATGGAAGATTATTCATTATTGGAATTGGTGGAAGTGCAGCAAATAGCTCTCATGCCGTTAACGACTTTAGAAAATTGTGTAATATAGAGGCAATTACACCTATCGATAACTTTTCGGAATTTAGTGCAACTACAAATGATAAAGGTTTTGAATTTAGTTTTATCGAGTCCTTAAAAATATCAAAATTAAATAAAAAAGATATTCTTCTTATTCTATCAGTTGGAGGTGGTAACCTTAAAAGAAATTCTTCAATAGGTATTATTAAATCTATAAAACTTGCTAAATCAAGAAAATGTAAAATTATATCTTTTACAGGAAAATCTGATGGATATGCTGGAAAAAACTCAGATATAAATATAGCTCTTCCAAATGATATAAAAAAATTTTTAACACCTTATGCTGAGTCAATGCAAACTGTTATCTGGCATTTTTTAGTATCAAATCCTAAATTACAAAAAAAAAATACTTTTTGGTAATCATTCGAAAAAATATCTAATAAATGATAAAAAAAATTTTGTATAAATTATTAGATCTAATAAACAGAAATAATCTGTATTACATAAGTATAAATAAAATAGAAAAAAAAATATTAAAAAATGAAATTTCTTCAAGTAAAGTTAATTTAAATATTGGTTCAGGAGGTTATAATATTGAAGGTTTCATTGATTTAGATATTAAGTCAGATAAATACAACAAAGAGAGAGCAAAAAGTTTTGTAGAATATGATATTAGAAATGATGAACTCCCTTATAAAGATAATACAGTAGACAATATATATTGTTCACATGTTATTGAGCATATTGAAGAAAAATATGTCTCAAATTTCTTTAAAGAGACTGGTAGAGTGTTAAAAAAAAATGGTATTCTAAGAATTTCAACTCCAGATGCAAAGTTTCTATGGAAAATGATGTTAAAAGGAAAAGATTACTGGAGAACGGAAAGATATGAGAACTGGTTTAAATCCAGAAACCATGATTATATTAACTTTGATGAAATTGATTTTTTTATCAGAGAAATAGCAACAGCAAAACTTAGAATTTTTTCTGAAAAAAATCTTAATTATTATAATCAGGTAAAAGATAATATGCATGATTATGATAAAGTATTAGAAATACTTGGTAACAATAAACTTGACCCTAATAATATTGGTTATCATATCACTGCTTGGGATTTTGATAAGATTTTAAAATTATCTTCTAATTTTTTTTCAGATATAATTGAGTCTAAATTTAGATCTAGTATTTCTAATGATATGAGGTCCGAAGCTTTTGACAGAACATGTCCAGAAATGTCTCTTTATGTGGACTTTAGAAAGTGAGCAAAAAAGCAATTTTCTTTGACAGAGATGGCGTTCTTAATAAAGCGATTATTAGAAAAAAAAAACCGTATGCTCCAAAAAATATAAGTAGATTTGTTATATATAAAAATCTTAAAAAACACATACTAAAATTAAAAAAAAAAAATTATTTAATTTTAGTAGTTACTAATCAACCAGATTTTTTTTTAAAAAGTAAAGCACAAATAATACAAATGCATAAAAAGCTAAAGAAAAATCTTCCTATAAATAAAATTTTTTGTAGCTATGATGTTAATGACAAATCATATAAAAAAAAACCTAATATTGGGCTTGTAGAAAAGTATATAAAAGTCAATAAGATCGACCCTAAAAAAAGTTATGTTGTTGGTGATAGGTGGAGAGATATTGATTTTGCCCACAATTTGAATTGTAAATCAATATTCATCAATAGAAAATATAAAGAAAAATTAAATAAAAAACCTAATTATATTTGCATATCAACAATTCAAGCTATAAATATTATTTTACAAAATGAAAAATAAAATAAAGATATATCTAGATACTGCTGATATAAAAAAAATTGTTAAAGCAAAAAATAATAAGAATATTTCCGGATTTACAACAAATCCATCCCTGTTGAGAAAAAATAATATTAAGAGTTATCAAAGTTTCATAAAATACCTCTGTAAAAAAGTATCGAAACCAATAAGTTTTGAAATATTTGCAGACGATGAAAAAGAAATAATAAATCAGTCTATTAAAATATCGAAATTCTCAAAAAATATTTTAGTTAAAATCCCAATAATAAATTCAAAAGGTAAAAGTTTAGCTGGAACAATAAAAAAAATTAGTGATTTAAATATAAAATTGAATATTACAGCCGTATTCACTTTCAAACAATTTAAATCTGCTTATGACTCTCTAAATAAAAAAAATTTCAACATTATATCTATTTTTGCTGGTCGTATAGCAGATACTGGAAGAGATCCTAAATTTATAATTAGCAAATGTGTAAAATATAAAAAAAATAAAAATATAAAAATATTATGGGCAAGTACAAGAGAGTACTTAAATATCATCCAAGCCCAAAATGAAAAATGTGATATTATAACAGTCACACCTGAAATTTTATCAAAGAAAAAACTAAGCGGCTACAACTTAGAAAAGTTTTCAATAGATACTTCAAAAGCATTTTATGAAGATGCAAAAAAAATGAAGTTAAAGATTTAATTTAATGAAAACAGTTTTAATAACAGGTGGAGCTGGTTATGTTGGGACACTTTTAACAAATCAATTAATTCAAAAAAATTATAAAGTAATTGTCTATGATACCTTTTGGTTTGGAGATTTTATAAAAGAAAATAATAATCTTGTAAAAATTAAAGGAGATATCAGGGATATAAAAAAAATATCTGAAATAAAATATCCAATAGATACTGTAATCCATCTTGCATGCATATCTAACGATAATACTTTTGAGTTAAATGAAAGCTTAAGTGAGGAAATTAACTTCAATTCATTTCAGCCATTAATTCAACATTTTAAAAAATTTGGAGTAAAAAGATTTATTAATGCATCAAGTAGCTCAGTTTATGGGTATTCAGATAGTCCAAATGTAACAGAAGATCATCCTTTGATACCTTTAACTTTATATAATAAATTTAAGGGTCTTTGCGAACCAATATTGTTTGAAAATCATTCTAATAATTTTGTTTGTATAAATGTTAGACCTGCAACAGTTTGTGGGTATTCTCCAAGAATGAGATTTGATTTATCTGTGAATATACTAACTCATCTTGCAACAAAAAAAAAAGAAATAACTGTTTTTGGTGGAAAGCAAATGAGACCTAATCTTCATATTAAAGATATGTGTAATTTCTATGAGTATCTTATAGAAGCAGATCCAGATTTAGTTGGTGGTAATACTTACAATATAAGTGATGAAAATATATCTATTGAAAACATTGCAATTAAAATTCAAGATATATTTAAAAATAAGTATAATGAAGAGGTAGTAATAAAAAAAACACCCAGTGAAGATGATAAAAGATCTTATTATCTAAATAGTGATAAAGTTAAAAAAGAATTAAAATTCAAACTTAAATATTCTGTAGAGAATGCAATAGATGAAATATATCAAATTTTAAAAACCGATCAATTTAAAGATAGTTTGGAAAATGATATTTATTATAATATAAGAACTTTAAAAAAATTGAGGATATCTTAAATGAAACGTACTGCACTTGTAACTGGCGGTGCTGGATTTATAGGAAGCCATTTAGTAGAGCTATTATTAAAAAAAAAACTAAAAGTTCTGGTTATTGATAACTTATCTAATTCTAACGTCTCTAATATTAAAAAATTAATCAAAAAAAAAAAAATAACATTCATCAAAAAAAACATTTTGGATAAAGATATAAATTTATCAAAATTCAAAATCGATTATGTTTTTCACTTAGCTGCAATAGGCTCAATAATACCTTCAATTGACGACCCAAAAAAATATATTACGAATAATTTTAATGGTACTTTAAATTTGTTAGACAAAATCAAAAAACAAAAAATAAAAAAATTTGTTTATGCGGCTTCATCAAGTTGTTATGGGCTTGCAAAATATCCAACAAGTGAGAATAATCCAATCGACAACCAGAGTCCATATGCCTTTAGCAAATGGTCTGCCGAAGAACTTATCAAGCATTGGTCGCGTATTTATAAAATGCCTTATGTTTCGATTAGAATTTTTAATGCTTATGGTCCAAGGTTCAAAACAACAGGCGCATATGGATCTGTAATAGGAGTTTTTTTAAAACAAAAATTAGAAAATAAACCTTTAACAATAGTTGGAGATGGAAGTCAGGGAAGAGATTATATTCACGTTCTTGACGTAGCAAAAGCTTTTTATTTAGCAGCAAAATCAAAATATAAAAATGAAGTTTTTAATCTTGGTTATGGAAAAATAATTAGTATAGGGAAAATCGTTGATCTATTGAGGCCAACAAAAACTATAAATATACCCTACAGACCAGGTGAACCATATAGATCTAAAGCTAATATCTCAAAAATAAAAAAAAAAATAGGTTGGAAACCATCTATATCATTCGAAAAAGGTTTTGCTGAACTTTTATTAAATATAAAATATTGGAAAAATGCTCCACTTTGGAATAAAAGTTCAATAAATAAAGTTACTAAGAATTGGTTTAAATATCTAAAATAATCATGCAAAATAAGGATAATTTTTTAGACAAATACCAACACAAAATTTTAAACTATAAAAATTTCAGAAAATTAATAGGAAGATATCCAAGAAAAAGAAAAATTATAATGTGTCATGGTGTTTTTGACGTTGTCCATCCAGGTCACATTAGACATTTTATGTATGCAAAAAATAAGGCTCAATTATTATTAGTAAGTCTGACTTCAGATAAATTTATAAATAAAGGGAATTATAGACCACATGTTCCAGAAAAATTGAGGGCATTTAATCTTGCAGCATTGGATATTGTAGATTATGTTCTTATTGATTATAACGAAAATCCTATAAAAAATATAAAATTAATTAAACCAGATTATTTTGCGAAAGGATTTGAATATAACAATTTAAAAACAAATCCAAAAACTGAAAAAGAATATCAAACTTTAAATTCATATGGAGGTAAAATAATCTTTACACCAGGCGATGTGGTATATTCTTCAACAAAAATCATAGATCAAAAATTACCAAATATTTCGCACGAAAAGCTAATAACGTTGATGGACTCTGAAAATATTAATTTTGATGACCTACGTAAAACATTAAAAAAAATACCAAAAATAAAAGTTCATGTCGTAGGAGATACTATTGTTGATAGTTACACATCAACCATACCAATTGGAGGACCTGTTAAATATCCACACCTTAGTGTCCTTAATGTTGGGAAACAAAATTTTATAGGTGGAGCAAGTATTGTTGCAGCACACTTAGCTTCAGCAGGATCAAAAGTTTTTTTTACGTCTGTAGTTGGTCAGGATACTTTATCGAAATTTGTAAGAAAAAATTTGAGAAAATACAATGTACATTGTAATCTAATTATTGATAAGAGTAGACCAACAACCAATAAAAATACTATAATTGCTTCTAAACAAAAAATTCTAAAACTAGATACATTAGATAATACCCCAATTTCCAAAGAAATATTTAACGAAATAGAAAAAAAAATTTCTAAAACTAAATCAGATGCTGTTATATTTAGCGATTTTAGACACGGTATATTTAACAAAGAAACAATAAATGCATATAAAAAAAAAATACCAAAAAAAGTATTCAAAGTTGCTGATAGTCAAGTTGCAAGCAGATGGGGAAATATATTAGATTTTAAAAATTTCGACTTGATAACTCCTAATGAAAAAGAGGCTAGATTCTCTCTAGGAGATCAAGATACATCAATTAGACCATTAGCAACTGAATTATTTAATAAATCTAATTGTAAGTTATTAATTTTAAAATTAGGATCTAAAGGGACAATAACTTATAGAAAGAAAGATTGGAAAAAAGTTGACTCATTTTATTCAATAGACTCACTTGTGTCTAATTTAGTTGATCCCGTTGGAGCTGGTGATGCATTGATAGCATATGCAACATTGTCAATGGTAGCCACAAAAAATCATGCGATATCATCTATACTTGGATCAATAGCTGCTAGCATAGCGTGTGAGAAAGAAGGTAATATTCCTATTAAAATAAGCGAAATTTTAGATAAGATAAAATATATCGAAAAAAAAGCTATCTAAGAAATGAAAAATACACTTATTATAGGTCTTGGTATTCAAGGCAATAAAAGAAAGAAAGTCCTTAACAAAATGGGTGTGAATGTTGTAACAGTCGACCCTTATAATGACAAAGCAAATTACAAATCAGTCAAAGATTTAAATAATTATGTATTAAAAAATATTTCTCATGTTTTTATTTGCACTCCATTTTCTCAAAGAATTGAATACCTAGATTTCTTTAAAAATTATAATGTAAAATTCTTGATTGAGAAACCATTAATTAATTCTAATAATGAAAAAAATTTTTTTATTAAAAATAAAAAAATATTAAGAGACAAAATTTACGTTTCTTATAATCATAGATTTGAAAGATGTTTAAATTTATTAAAAAGTATATTGGAGAAAAAAAAAATTGGAAAACTATATTTTATAGAAATGACATATGGAAATGGTACTGCAAAAGATATTAAAAATAGTAATTGGAAAGATAAAGGAGATGCAGTTATAAATGATTTAATACCTCATCTTTTAGACTTAAATGACTATTTATTCAAAATAATTCCTAAATATTCAAAATTGTCAGTAAAAAATAGGTTTGAAAATAAATCAACTGATTACTTTAATGTATTGACTAGTTTTAAAAGTATAACTTTAGATATCAAAGTTTCATATTTATTTTGGAAAAATTATTTTAAGATTTATATTTCTGGAGCAAAAGGATTTATAAGTTTAAATGGCCTGCCAAAATGGGGAAAATGTCATCTCACATACGGTAAAAGAATATATCCATCAGGTAAACCAATTATGAAAACATATAATTTTAAGCCAGTAGATAACACTTGGAAAAAAGAAATAAATATATTTTTAAATAACAAATTCAAACCTTTTGATCTAAAAAAGAATATCGATATTTATAACTTTATAAAAAAATGTTAAAAAAAATAGGATTTTTTGGTTTATCCCATTTAGGTATTTGCTATAGTGCAGCATATGTTTCTAAAGGTTTTAAAGTAGTTGCGGTTGATAATAATAAAAAACTAATTGAAAAATTAAGAGACAGAAAAACTGATATTTACGAGCCTGGATTAAAAAAAATAATTAACTCAAAAAACTTATTATATACCCAAGATTTAAATAAATTAAACAAATGTGATCTAATTTTCTATTCTAAAGATGTGCAGACTAATGAAAAAAATATTTCTAACAAGGCTAAAATTAGAAAAGAAATTTTGATTATTAATAAAAAAATAAATAAAAAAATTCCGTTTATAATTTTATCACAAGTTCAACCTGGATTTACAAGATCGTTAAATTTAAATAGACAATTATTTTATCAAGTAGAAACTTTAATCTTTGGCCAGGCATTGCATAGGGCATTATATCCAGAAAGAATAATTATTGGTAAACAAAAAGAGGATACAAAAATTCCTAATAGTATTAGTGCTGTTTTTAAAAAATTTTCAAAAAATATTGTTGAGATGAATTATGAAACTGCAGAATTATCAAAAATATCGATAAACTTGATGCTTATATCATCAATTATGACTTCGAATATGATATCTCTTTATTGTGAAAATATTAATGCAAATTGGTCAAAAATTTCAGAAGCATTAAAAATGGATAAAAGAATTGGAAAAAATGCTTATTTAAATCCCTCACCAGGATTATCAGGCGGGAATCTTGAAAGAGACTTAATGACTTCTAAATTTTTGTTTAATTACAAAAATATTATTAATAGTTGGATTGATTTAGATAAAAAAATGAAAAAATGGGCAGTTGAAATAATAAATAAATCATTAAGAAAAAAAAATAAGATATTAATCAGCGGTATTGCATACAAGAATAATACTCTTAGTACAAAAAACTCTCTTGCAATTTACATTGCAAATAAATTAATGAATAAATTTAGAATTAATATTCTTGATAAAAAAATAAAAGCAATCAAGAACTGGAATGCAAATTTAATAAATAAAAATATAAATTTAAATTCGAAATTTGATTGTATTATTTTTGTTAATCAAAATAACAAACCATCATCTTTAAGAAAATTTTTGAAACCAACAACTATTATTATAGATCCTTATGGTTTTTTTAAAGATTATTATAAAAAAAAGTATTACAAATATTATTCTATTGGAAATAATATATGAAAACTATAATCTTAGGCTCAAAAGGCTTTGTTGCAAAATCTTTAATTAAATTTTTAAGTGAAAAAAAGATTGCTTACGGTAGCATTGGGAAAAATCAGATAAATTTTTTACGTAATGACTCAATTAGCAAATTAAAAAATAAAACAAGAAAATTAAAAAATTTTAATCTTATTATTATTTCTGCTATTGCACCTGCAAAAAATATATATGATTATGAAAATAATATTACCATTTTAACTAATATTATTAAGTCTATAGACATAAGCAAGATAAGAAAAATTATTTATATAAGTTCAGATGCAGTTTACTCAGATACAAAATATAGAATATCAGAAAACAGTGAAACTAAACCATCTTCAATACATGGAATAATGCATCTTCATAGAGAAAATCTTTTAAGGATATTTATTCCAAATAAAAAATTATTAATACTGAGACCAACGTTAATATATGGTAGAAATGATACACATAATTCCTATGGTCCAAACAGATTTATGAGATTAGCAATTAAGAATAAAGATATAAAATTATTTGGTAGAGGAGAAGAACTAAGAGACCATATTCATATTAGTGATGTTATTAAAATAATATATTTATCATTAAAAAGTAATAAATTTGGAATATACAATGTTGTAACTGGAAAAATTATTTCATTCAAAAAATTGGCAGAGAAGTCAATTGAAAAATCTTTAAGTAAATCAAAAATTATTTTTACCAAAAGGTATGGATCAATGCCACATCTTGGTTTAAGACAATTCAATAATACAAGGTTAAAAAAAGAGTTTAAAAACCATAAATTTTCTAATATTGATCAAAAATTAAAAGATTTTTTATGAAATTTTCAGATTACTTAGCAAATTATTTATACAAAAAAAAATTAAGAAATATTTATTGTGTCACTGGCGCAGGATCGATGCATTTCAATGATTCAATAGGATCACATAAAGGATTAAACGTAATATATACTCACCATGAGCAATCTGCTGCAATGGCAGCAGAAGGAGACGCAAGAATAACAAGATTACCAGGTGTTGTGAATGTATCAACAGGACCAGGAGGAACAAATACCTTGACTGGTGTAACAGGGGCTTGGATAGATTCTATACCAATGCTTGTTATTTCAGGACAGGTTATGAAAAAAGATATTGGAACATCAAAAGGAATGAGACAACTAGGTGTTCAAGAGGCAGATGTAACAAGTATGGCAAAACCAGTTACAAAGTATTGCAAGACTTTAACTGATCCATATGATATCGAATTAGTTTTTGACAAAGCAATTGAAACTTCATTACGGGGAAGACCTGGACCAGTTTGGATAGAAATTCCTCTAGATATTCAGTCTGTAAAATTAAATTTAAAAAAAATTAAGAAAACAAAAAATATAAAAAGAAATAAAAATAAAGGCTTAAGTAAAATAGTTAAAAATAAAATAATTAGGTTAATCGCAAAATCAAAAAAACCAATAATAATAAGCGGTTATGGAATAAGATCTGCAAAAGCTGAAAAAGAATTTTTAAAATTTGTTAATTTGACAAAAATTCCAATCATCACGTCATGGAATACCATAGATATTATAAACACAAATTCAAAAAATGTTATTGGGCGCTCAGGGGTATTTGGTGATAGAGCCAGCAATTATGCAGTCCAAAAATGTGATCTATTAATTGTTTTAGGATCAAGAATGTCTACAGCTCAGGTTGGTTACATGGATGAATTATTCTCTGTCAGTTCAAAAAAAATTTATGTAGATATATCTAAAAAAGAATTAAATAAGAAAACTTTCAAAGCAGACCTTAAAATTAATCAAGATGTAAAAAAATTTTTAGAAGAAATTAATAAGGAACTAATTAAAAAATTTAAATACAAAAATAATTTTGTAACTTGGAGGGATAGAGTATTATATTTAAAAAATAGGTATAAAACTGTATTAGAGCATCAAAAAAAAGTTAAAAATTATACTAATTCATTCAGATTTGTTGATCAATTATGTAAACAACTACAAAATAAAGACATCGTTGTTACAGATATGGGGACTAGTTTTACATGTACAATGCAAGCTTTTAATTCTAAAGGCTCACAAAGATTATTTACATCAAGTGGATTAGCTTCAATGGGTTATGGTTTACCCGCATCTATAGGAGCTTGTTTTGGATCTGATAAAAATAGGGTTATCTGTATAGCAGGTGATGGCGGCCTAATGTTTAATTTGCAAGAACTCCAAACAATTGTTCACTACAATTTGCCAATAAAAATTTTTCTGATTGATAATGATGGTTACTTAACTCAAAAACTTATGCAAATTAAAAATTTTAAGAGATACGTTGGAGCACACCCTTCTAGTGGAGTTAGTTGCCCAGATTTCAAAGAAATAGGGAAAGCATTTAAAATTAAAACTTCAGTTATAAACGATGATTTAAGTATGAAACCTCAATTAAAAAAAATACTAAAAGATAAAAAAGCACACTTATGTGTAATAAAAATACCTCCAATGCAACCATTGACACCAAGAGTAGTAATGAAAATGAACAAGGATGGTTCATTTGATAAAGTTGGCATAGAAAGTGTCGCTCCTTTTTTAGATGATAAAGAACATATTGAAAATTTAAAACTTTTAGAAGATATTTAATTACTTAAGCCCCAAAACTTTTGCATCTGTAAAGAAATGATCCCCTTTATATTTGGTTTTCTTAAAAAGATCATTCCACTCTTTTTTTTTTAATATTACTGTTGATAAAGAGGTCCATTCTAATAGTTTTTTTAAGTCTCTCATATTATTATATGAAGCAACAGTTATAAGATTTTTATTTGATTTTGATATTCTTGTAATTTCTTGTAATATTTTTACTAAATCTCCAAAATTATATGTATAGATCGAGGACAATGCAAGGACACAGTCAAAAGACTTACTTTTAAATGGTAATTTAGTAAAATTTGAATATTTCAAAAATTTTCTTACTTCTTTCTTACATTTTTTAATTGGGTACATATGATCTTCAACACCATAACATGTAATACCTGGTATAAGTTTTTTTAAATCATAAATTAGATAACCTTTTTTACAACCTATTTCTAAAACCCTAGAGGATGAATTTAATTTATATCTTTTAATAATTTTTGGTAAAATTTCCAACCATCTCCCATCATATTTAAATCCACCATAACCATTTTGTCTCGATCCATCATAAAATTCCTTCCCTTTTTGCCATGCAATTATTTTTTTGTTTATAGACATTGGTTTAACTTTTCTATTTGTCTTAACTTTAAAATAACCAAAATTAAAATGAGACATTAGTAATTGTAAGCTTTTGTTTCACAAGCATCAATTGTAACTGATGTTCCTGCCATCATTTCCCCGTCTTTTGATGTAAGTAATTTTATTAATGGAATTATTTCAGATGCTTCAGAAACTCTTTTTCTAGGTAATCTATTTTTAATAAAATCTAAATAAACTTCTTTATTTTTTTTTTTTAACCTTTCAAATGCATTTCCTTGTGAAATAAAAGCACCTGGTAAAACGGAAGAAACAAATATATTCTTATGAATAAGTTCAGATGCAAGTGATTTGACATATGAAACTATTGCAGTCTTTATAGAATTATAACCAACAGATCCGATAGCCTCTACTGACGCCGTAGAGCCTACATGAACAATATAACTTGATTTTTTATTCAAATTTTTTACTATAATTCTGTTGATATCTGCTCCTATTCCGAGATTTACATCAAAAAGTTTTTTAAAGTTTGTTAAATCTAGCAAAGGTTCCCTTAAACCTAGTCCACCACCTAAACAATGAATGACTATATCAATTTTTTTTTCTTTGCTAAGTTTAGCATATAATTCTTTTCTAAATTTTTCGTCTAATAAATTTCCTTTTATAAAATTGATCTTACTTTTATACCTCTTAATATATTTATCATCTCTTCCTATTGCTAAAATTTTATTATATTTATAAAATTGTTTTATACACTCAAGACCAAGACCTTTTGTTGCCCCAGTAATTAAAATTTTTTTATTTCTCATAAAATTTATTTATCACTTTGCAAACGAATTTGATATCAGTTTCATTTAAACCTTGGTGATGCGGTAAAGCCAAAACTTTAGTGGTTAAATATTCTGAGTTAATTAGATTGCCTCTTCTAGGCAAATACTTTGATGCCCTATGTTTATGTAAAGGGTTTCCATAATAAATTAATGATTGTATCTTATGTTTTTCTAAAAATTTTTTAAGTTCGTCTCTATTTTCACAAATTGTAATAAACATTACATATGAATTTATCTCATAACTTTTGTCAGGAATAATTTGTACTTTATTTGTTTTTAGATATTTTTTGTAATAATTAATGTTTCTTTTTCTCTTATTTATTACATTTTTTAGCTTGTTTAATCTATAATTTATAATTTCAGCATTTATTACGTCTAATCTGGAATTAACACCGAAAATATTAACTACATCTCTTCCCGCCAACCCATGATTTCTATATAATTTTATTTTGTCGTAAATTTTTTTATCATCTGTTGTGATAAACCCAGAGTCTCCTATCCCATTTAAGTTTTTTAATGGATGTGCTGAAAAGGCAGCAACTTTACTAAATTTTCCAGCATGTTTTCCTTTGTAAAAAGAACCCATTCCTTGCGCGGCATCCTCTATAATTAATAGTTTATATTTTTTTGCAATTTTGACTATTTTATCCATATCACACATTCTTCCAGTCCAATGTACTGGAAGTATTGCTTTAGTATTTTTTGTAATTAGTTTTTCAATGTTATCAGGATCTATATTTAAATCATCTTTAACATCTGAAAAAATTGGAGTTGCACCCAAATGTACAATTGACCCTGCTGATGCAACAAATGACAATGCACTTGTTATAACTTCATCACCTTTTTTTATACCACATGCCCACAAAGACATCATCAATGCATCTGTGCCTGAATTTAGACCTAAACAAAATTTCGATCCTGTATATTGAGCAATTCTTTTTTCTAAATTTTCAAGTTCCGGTGTTAAAATTAAGTTTCCTTTTTTTAATGTTTTATCTAAAATTTTTATTATATCTTTTTTTTCTTCCTTGTACCTTGATCTTAAATCTATTAATTCTACTTTAAAATTCATTTTTTCTTATAAAAATTATTAATACATTTAACTAAGTAATTCTGTTGTTTTCTGCTAATAAATTGATGCACTGGAAGTGTTAGCAATTCTTTTGATTGTTTATCTGAATTAATAAATCGATCTTTATTTCTTTTTACATTAAATTTTTTAAATGCGGGCTGCTTATTTAAAGCTTTAGGATAGTGAATTTTTACTTCAATTTTTTTTTTTTCAAGATACTTTTTTAGTTTGTCTCTATTTTTACACAATATCATATATAGAGCAAAAGTTTCTTTAAATCCCTTTACTCTTTTAGGTACTTTAATATGCTTGCTAAATTTTTTTAAACTTTTATCGTAATAAATTGCATTTTTATTTCTAATATTAATAACTTTTTTAATTTTTTTTAAACCCCACAAACCCACAATAGACTGAAGTGGTTGCATCCTATTGTTTACACCCCACATGGATATCGTATCTCTATTTATCATTCCATGATTTCTATATCTTAGCAACCAATTATATAACTTTTTATTATTTGTAACTACCGCCCCAGCATCGCCCATTGCATTTAAAGATTTTAAAGGATGTAAACTAAATGCTGAAATATCTCCAAAAGTTCCTGGAGATTTGCCTCTCAACGAAGCACCAATTCCCATACAAGCATCTTCTATCACTTTAATATTATTTAATTTTGCAATCTTCATTATTTTGTACATATCTGGCGATGCACCTCCCCAATGTACTGGAATTATAGCTTTTGTCTTTTTTGTTATTTTTTTTTTTATCTCATCAATTTTTATTTGGTATCTATCGTCACAATCACAAAAAACAGGAATAGCACCAATACTAACAATAGCTCCAACTGTTGCGTAAAAAGTATTCACAACAGTAATAACCTCATCTCCAGGTTTAATATTTAATGCTTTTAAACATAAAATTAAGGCGTCTGTTCCATTATTTGTAGATATGCAATATTTTGATCCAATGAATTTTGAAAATTTTTTTTCAAAATTATTTACATATTTTCCCAATGTAAAGTCAGTGCTTTTTATTAGTTTTTTCCATTCCCCTATTATCTCATTTGGATTTGAAAATTCTTGATTTAGGTAATTATAATTTACAATCATTAAATTTAAATTAAATTATTTGATAATCAAAAATTTATAAGTTATTAATAATATTAAGTAAAATCAATTTAATATGAAATATTGTCTCTTAGGTGGCGCTGGTGTATTTGCATTACATACTGCTAAACTTCTTTTAGAAAAAAAAGAGACAGAATTGGTTGTTTCAATTGGACGTAATCAAGTAAAAAATCAAGCATTTACAATTGGAGTTGGTAAAAATGACAAAAGATATATTTATAAGCCTTGTCATATTGTATATGAGCAGGATTTTTTATTCGAATACTTTGAAGAATTTAAACCTGATTATATAATTAATTTCGCAGCCTTAGCTTACGCAACATCTTGGGATAAGTCATTTAGATATTATGATACTAATGTAACCGCAGTATCTAAAATAGTTGAGTTTTTATTAAATAAAAATTACCTAAAAAAATTTGTTCAAGTGGGAACGTCTGAATTATATGGACCTGTAAGTGAACCAGCGGATGAGAAATATCCTTTAAATCCAACTAGTCCGTATGCAGTATCAAAACTTGCAGCAGATATGCATTTAGAAAGCATGTACAATGTAAAAAAGTTTCCAATGAATATTATAAGGCCTAGTAATGGGTATGGCTCAGGTCAGCTACTTTATAGAATTATTCCAAAAGCTGCTCTAATGATTTTAAAAGGTCAAAAATTTCCTTTAGAGGGCGGAGGAAAAGTAAAAAAATCATTTATGCATTGTAGAGATATTGCTGAGGCGATATATGCTGTTCTCAAAGATGGTAAAATGGGCGAAATATACAATGCTGGAGTAGACAAACCAGTTTCAATGAGAAATTTAGTAGAAATAGTTTGTAAAATCTTAAATAAAGACTTTGAAGAAAGCGTAAATATTACAGAAGGAAGAGTGGGAGAGGATAAGCAGTATTGGCTAAATAGCAAAAAATTATTTAATGATACTGGATGGCAACCAAAAATTGGTTTAGAAGAAGGAATAGAGGAAACAGTAAATTGGGTTAAAAAAAATATTGAAAGTTTTGAAAATGAAAATTTAAGTTTTAATTTAAGAGCATGAAAAAAAAAATACTTACAACAATTAAAAAATACTGGAATAGTCTTGAGTCAAAGTACCCCGTTCCAACATATGTTACAAAAATTAAAGAAATCGAATTTAAAGCCTTGAAAGATATTTTAGATAATAAAAAAGAGCATAAAGTAAAACAATTGATTAGAGATATGTACATCAAAAAATATGCTTTTATTTTAAGAAATGCATCTAATTCTTCTCTAAAAGACACTATAATAAAACTTTCATCAAAATACGATAAAAAGAAACCGTCATTTCACAAGATGTACGATGGCACTCCTAATTTTCATCGATTTATAGATAAAAAAATTACAAAAAAATATAGCGTATACGCAATAAAACATTCTTACTTTTTTTATAATTGGAATATTAAAACTCCTTTAGAAAAAAAGTTTAAAGATGAAGTATATAGACACTGGCGATATGTAAAGTTTATTGCTGGAAATTCCAAAAAAGCATTTGAAAATAATATTCCAAGTATGTCACAGGTAGATAGGCTACAAATTATAAAATACCCTTTGGGGGGCGGTGAATTAAGAGATCACGTTGATCCTAGAAAAAATCAAAGAATTGTCTCAGGTTTGATAATGAGCAAAAAAGGTGAAGATTTTAATTCAGGTGGTTTTTACTTCAGAGGAAGAAATAGACAGAAAGTAAATCTTGAAAATAAACTCAAAATCGGAGACTCTGTAATGTTTTATGGATCAATTGTTCATGGAGTTGATAAAGTTGATCCAAATAAAAAACTTAATTGGAAGTCAAAAAAAGCAAGATGGTTTATAGGTATGTTTGTTAATGATAGCGACCATGTAAAAGATAGGTTGACTGCAAAAGATTTGACAAAAAGCGTTTCAGTGGTTCGATAATTTTAAGTATTAATTATTTTTTTAAATTCATCAATTATTAATTCATAGTCATCATTTATGTTCCATACAAGTTTTTGTTTATTATTAAAAAAAGGATATTGTTCATTTTTTTTTAAACCTGTAATTTTTTCAATTCTCTCTAGTGAGGCTGGAGACGTTTCATCATTTACATAATGTTTAAAAATTAAAAAATTACAATATTTTGAATATATTAAAAGCTGACTTGGTCCATGATTTACAGACAGATTAAAATAAGACTTTTCATATAGTGCTAATCTAATTCTTGGGTCTACATTTGCAAAATAATATTGATTAAATTCACTCAAATTATTTTTAGAACTTTGAGCAAGAAAATTTTCATTATCATCAAGTATTATAGGATAGTAATTATTGTCTTCTAAATATTTATATACTTTTTTCCAGTTTTCTACATTCGAATTTCTAAGTGGTGAATAAGAGGTATCTCTTAAAGTTATTGTAACTATTTTTTTATTTATATTATTTTTCTTTTTATACAAATCCACTAATTTATATGCGTATTCAGGAGACTTAAGCGAGGGTATGGTTTTATTTTTTTTAAAGTAATCGTTTATATAAATATAATAACTATCCCAATCAATTATTTTATCTAAACTAGAAGAACTTGGTATTTTTTGCTCAGAGTCAAGAGACAAATACTTATTAATCTCATTTCTCTCTGCAATTATTAATTTGAAATCAAAATCTTCAACTAATTCTAAGCATGGTTTAACAATGTTGTCTGTTCTTAAATCAACACTTTTGTCCCCAATAAAATTATTTTCTTTCGAAGGATTAATAGTTATGTCTTTATTTTTATTTTTAATTATTATTAGTGTAAAATTTTTATTATAAGATTTAATTTTACAATAAATCAAAAAACCAATTATATCATACGTTGATCTAAAATTACTTAAATCTAAGAAACCATATATATTTTTTTCGTTATTTGATAAAATCTTATTGTTCTCCAATCTACTTTTTTTATTAATTAATTCTATGAGCTTGGTTCTTAATGCCAAAGAAATAAAGTCTATAATATTTTTTAGTTTTCTCATCTGTTTGGTTATTATTTATATAAATTATTAGTTTATTATCATATTTTCTTATTATTCTTATTGATAAATTAAGATAATTTTATTAATAAAACTATCTTAATAAGTCTCAATTATGAATGTTATATCAAAATTTTTAATGAAAAAAATACTATCTCCACAAGAGCATTTAGAAGTCATATTACAACGAAGATATAATTTTTTTGAATTAATAATTTTTGCAAAAAAAAAAATTTGGAGAAATTTTTACAATTCTTTCCAAAGATTATTCTCTAAACCCTCAAACAGAATATTTTTGCAAAAAATAGAAATTTTTTTTTCAAAAAAAGTAAATATTGAAAACAATTCAAATATAATCAATCATTGCGATAATCTCAAAAATGATGGTATTACTTTTTTTAACAAAGATAATTTTGATATCGATTTTGAAAAAATTTATAAATCTTTAGAAAGTGAAAATAAATTATATTCTGCTTATGAAGATAACAAATTTTATGATAAAAATGAAAATAATAGTTTTAAAATGGGATATATACCAACTGAGAGACTTATAAAAAATGAAGAAATATTAAAACTCATAAATAATGAATTAATAGTATCAATTTTAAATAATTATTTTGGCGCAAAAGTAATATTTGATAATATTTGGTCTTGGTGGTCGTTTAAACACGATGATAATGCATTAGGTCCTCAAAATTTTCATAGAGATTATAATTCTATAAACTTTTTTAAATTATTTGTTTACTTAAGTGAAGTAGATGAACTTTCTGGACCTCATGTTTACGTAAAAGGTTCTCACAAAAAAGATGTTTTTAACAAAATTGGGAGATACCAAGACAAAGATGTAATGAATGAGTTTAATGAAAAAAATATAATTTCTATTAAAGGTCCAAAATATACAATGTTTATGGCTAATACATTTGGATTGCATAAAGGTTTACCACCCAGAAATAATGATAGATTATTACTTTGTATTCTTTATTCAATTAATCCGTCTAGAGCATCACCTAAATTACCATTATTTGACGCATCTGATTTTAGTGTCAAAAATATTTTATATAAAAATAAATACTTAAATAAGATGTATTTTAAATTTTAATAATGTATGCACTAAAAATCATAAGAAAATATATTTTAAATTTAAAAATTTATTTTTTTTTTCTATTCATTTTTTCATCAATCTCATCATTATTTAATGCTTTATCCGCAGTATCATTAATACCGATTGTATCTTTATTGCTTGGAGAAAATGTAAATTTAAAAATTGGAAAATTTTTAGAAAAACATGAGATAATTAATATAACAGAGTATGGGCATTTAGAACTTATAATTTTTTTTCTTGTATTTTTTGTTATTGGAGGTTTTTTTAAAATTATTTCTGACTATTTAATAATAAAAATAAGAGTTATAATATTATCTCTTTATTTTAAAGATTTATTAAACCGTTTCTTTTTGAGTAATTGGCATTTTTTCTATTTGAACGATATAGGAAAAATTTCAAATAGTGTTTATAAAGAATTAGATAAAGTTGGTGGTTCTATAATCGCGATATTACATTTATTTTCTAACATCTTTCTAATATCAATTATTCTCTTAATACCTATTTTTGTATCTTTTCATGTTACTATAGTCTCTATTTTGGTCATTTTAGGATTATTTCTTCCAGTTAAATTAATAAATTTTTATTTTTATAAACTGGGAAAACGTTTCACAGATGAGTCTAATATTTTCTCAAAATTATTTTTTTATGCTGTATCGATGTATAAAAATATATCCGCAAATTCTGCTAATAAAATTACAATTGATGATATACACAATAGTTATAAAAAAATTAATAAGTTCGAAATAATTAATAAATTATTAAACTCTAGTATATCTGAAGTTTTAAATACATTATCGATCTTCTTTGTTTTTACTATATTTGCAATTTCTAGTTATTATAATTTAAGCATTCCAGAAATAAGTGCTGTTCTTTATTCTTTTCTAAGAATTTTTCCTCATGTTAATAATTCGATCTCAATGATAAATGTAATTCAATCTTCTCGAGCAGGATTTGAATTAATTGAAAAACTAAAAAGAAAAAGTACCGAAATTAATGAAGAATGGGGAAGTTTAAAATTTGAAAATTTAGAAAAAATTTCAATTGATAATTTAAATTATAGTTATCCAAATGGAAAAAATGCATTGAAAGATATTGAAATAGATATTGAAAATGGGGAAATGGTCGCTATTGTTGGTCAATCTGGTTCTGGCAAATCAACAATATTAGATTTAGTGGCTGGTTTAAATTTTACAAAATCAGGAAAAATATTGTTAGATAATAAAAACCTGTATGATTATGACAGAAAATCATATCAAAATTTAGTTGGTTATGTTGACTCAAATATTGATTTATTTCCATATTCTATAAAAAAAAATATTTCTATGTTTAGTAATAATGTAAATGATGAAGACCTAAAAAAAATTTACTCTTTTGTAAATTTAGATAAAGTAATTAATAACCTTCCTGAGAAGGATAATACCATTCTAGGGGACAAAGGTTCAACATTATCTTCAGGGCAAAAACAAAGGATTTGCATCGCAAGAGCATTAATAAAAAAACCAAAAATTATCATCTTTGATGAAGCAACAAATTATTTAGATGATAAAAATGAGGAGATAATATTGCAAAACTTATCAACATTAAAGCATGGTTCTTTAATATTATTTGCAACTCATAAAAAATCTATTCTAAAATATTTTGATAAAGTTATATTTTTTAAAGATGGTAAAATTGAAAATATTGAAAATTCAAATTAAAATAGATTTGTAAATAAAAATGGAAAAAAAAAATCAAAAACTCAGTAAGTTACAAACAATACATTGGATATTAAGAAATTTTATAATTGTTAAAATTGTAAGAATATTCTACTCACGTTTAATGATGACATTAGCTATATGGTTTTTTCCAAAGTTAACGTATCTTTTTTCATTTAATAATAAGTTGCCTCCACCAAAAGACAGAATTAAAGAGACTCCCAATCCATTAAATGACTGGATTTTTAAAAATCCTTTTAATTTTGAAAACTACGATAAATCTGTTCTTGATGAGGAGGTGTTTGTATTTTTTAAAAGAGAAAGTGATGAATTCAGAAAGTACGAGCACAAAGATGTAAAAAAATTTTTAATTAATTGGGAAAATACAAGTAATGGTAAAAATATTTATTATGCAACATCTGATGGAGCGGCTCTTAGCTTCTTTGTTTTAAACAACAGATTCCCTTTTTTTTATGTTTACCCTTTCTTTTACGATAAAAATAAAAAACCATTTTATGTAGAAAATGAAGATAAATTTGTTGATTTTGTGTGTCCTTCAGGAATAAGATACCAGCATAAACTAGTTAAAGAAGATATAAATCTATTAAAAACTAACCCAAAAAATATAATGATTTATATGTCTAACAAGCTTAATGTAAATGGCTCCACTAATGCTAATCCAGGTTCAGGAATAGCTGTAATATTGGCATTACTAAAGATATATAAAAAAGTAAGAATTTTCGGATTAGATTTATATCAATCTAAAAATATTCATGAAAAAAGTTTCTTTTATTCACTTTTATCATTATCTAGACATTTTAAACCAATATTTTATCAAGAGAACCACATGGAAAATCTTATTTATCAATATATTTATTTATCTAAAATAATTGATAACTTAAATGTTCAAATTAGTGGCAAGGTTTCAAAAATTAATTTGCAAATAAAGCTGATAAAAAATTTAAAAAAAATAATTTATAGTTAAGTGAATAAGTTCTTCAAAATATCAAATATAAAAATAGGTTTTGGTTATGAGCCTGTTTTAATTGTAGATTTAGGTATCAATCATAATGGAAATTTGGACAAGGCAATTTATTTGAGCGATCTTGCGATAAAAAATGGAGCAAAAATAATCAAACATCAAACACATATTGCACATGAGGAAATGTCTATTGAAGCAAAAAAAATAATTCCAGGCAATTCAAAACAAAATATTTTTAAAATTATTCAGGATACATCATTAGAACTTAAAGATGAAATTAAATTAATGAAATATATTAAATCAAAAAATGCAATATTTATCAGCACCCCTTTTTCTAAAGCAGCCGCAGATCATTTAAATAAAATAAATGTTCCTTGTTTTAAAATTGGATCAGGTGAATGTAATAATTATCCATTAGTAGATTTCATTTCTAAGTTTAGAAAGCCAATAATTTTGAGTACTGGCATGAATGATATTAAATCAATAAAACAATCAGTTAAAATAATAAAAAAAAACAAAGCTCCTCTTGCAATATTACATTGTACAAATATTTATCCTACGCCAACTAATTTAGTAAGAGTTAAAGCAATGCTAGAACTTAAAAAAGCATTTCCAAATATACCTTATGGACTATCAGATCATACTTCGTCAAATTATACTTGTTACTCAGCAGTTGCCTTAGGAGCTAGCGTAATAGAAAAACATTTTACAGATGATAAAAACTCAAAAGGTCCTGATATGAGCGCTTCAATGGATCCAAAAGATCTCTCAAATATGATTAAAGGCATAAAAATAATTTACAATTCTTTAGAAGGAGAAAAGAAACCAGTTAAAGAAGAATTAAAAACAATAAAATTTGCTTTTGCATCTGTTGCAGCTACAAAAAATATTAAAAAAAATGAAAAATTTACAAAAAATAATATTTTCCCCTTAAGACCATATACAGGTTTTTATAAGGTAAAAGATTATAAAAAACTTTTAGGTAAAAAGGCAAGCAAATTCATAAAAAAAGGTAATCAACTTAAAAAAAAAGATGTTAAATAAAAAAAGAAAAGTTTTATTAATCACTGAAAGAAGAGCTGACTATAGCCGGTTCAAGCCGATAATTAATGAAATTAAAAAGGATAAAATTTTAGATTATCGACTAGTTGTGACCGGTTTGCATTTATTAAAAAGCCACGGAAATACTAAAAATGAAATTAAGAGTGATAATTTTAAAATATCTAAGGAAATTAAAAATTTTCAAGATGATGGTAAAAACACAACGGGAGCAGGTATGGCAAAAGCTATGGGTAAAGTTTTTTTACAACTTAGTGAGTATGTGGAAAAAATTAAACCTGATATAATTTTAAGTGGTTTTGATATTGGAGCAAATTTTGTACTGACTGTAGTTGGTGCACACCTAAATATACCTGTTGCTCATATACAAGGAGGTGAGGTGACAGGTTCAATAGATGAGTCACTTAGACATGCTATGTCGAAATTTTCTAATTATCATTATGTAGCAAATAATGATGCTAAAAAAAGATTAGTAAAGATGGGTGAAATTTCAAAAGACGTACACGTAGTTGGTTGTCCATCAATTGATGCACTTCTTTTAGAAAAAGAATTAAATCTTAAAAAATTATTGAAAAAATTTAGACTAAATGAAAAAAAAAAATTCTTGTTACTAATTCAACACCCGATCACAACTGAAGTTTCAAGATCTGAAAATCAAATTGTTAAAACTCTAAAAGCAATTCGGAAAAGTTCAATCCAAACTCTTATCATCTTGCCAAATAATGACTCAGGCTATTTAAATATTGTAAAAAAGATAAAAAAATCAGAATTTCGTTGGACAAAGACTTTAACATTATCAGAATATAAAACTTTATTAAAAAATTGTTCTGTTTTAGTAGGAAATTCAAGCTCAGGCATTCATGAAGCATCAACTTTTAAAATTCCAGTAGTTAATATTGGGAGTAGACAAAATAAAAGGTTAAAACCTAAAAATGTAGTTAATGTTGCGCATGATGAAAAACAAATTTTCAAAGCAATCAAACTAGTTCTCAAAAAGAGTTTTAAAGCTAAAATTAGTAAAATTAAAAATCCTTATGGAAACGGAAGATCAGCAAAAAAAATTGTAAATTTACTCAAAAATATAGATTTAAGTAGAAACACGCAAAAAACTATTAATTATTAATGCAAGAAAAAAGGATATTAATTCTTGGTTCAAGTGGCTATTTAGGTAAAAATTTTTCTAAATTTTTTACAAATAAATATTCAATCTTTAATTCACATATTTTAAAAAAAAGAAAGGTAGATATTTTAAAAAAGAAAAGTTTATTCAATTATTTAAGTAAAAATAAAATTAATATTATTTTAAATTTATCAGGACAACTTTTAAAGAATTTTAATGAATATAAAAAAATTTCTATAGAGGGAAATAAAAATCTAATTTCTTATGCAAAAAAAAATAATTTATTGAATATTTATTTTTCATCTGACCAAGTTTATGGCAGATCAAGAAAGAAACCCTACAATGAAAAATCGAAAATTGCTCCCATTAATGAATATGCTAAGATTAAATATTTATGTGAAAAATTGTATAATAAAAGTCAAACAAAACATATTATTATTAGATTATCAAATGTTTATGACACAAAATTCAAAAAAAGAGGATTTCTAAATAACTTAAAAAGCTATTTTAAAAAAAAAAAAAAAACGATTAATTTAAATAAAAAAAATTTAATTAGAAACTTCATTCACATTGAAGATGTATGTAATTTGTTAAACCATATAATTAAATCAAATTATAGAAATAATCAAATTTTCAATATTTCTCACGAAAACTTAAGATTAGAGAAAATAATCAATATGTTCGAGCAACAATTTAAAAAAAAAGTTAATTTAAAAATAAAAAAAAAAGAATATATTCAAGATAAAATATATATAGATAATAGCTTAATTAAAAAAAAATTTAATCACAAATTTTCTTATAATATTAAAAAATGTCTAAAGAAAAATTAAAAAAAATTTTTAAAAATAAAAAAATACTTATCACTGGTGCAACTGGTTCGATTGGCATGTCTATTTTAAAGGAGTTAATAAAATATAACTGTAATGTGATAAGGGCTCTTTCAAATGATGAAAATGGTCTTTATGGCTTATCGCAGGAGCTAAAACTTGATTTTAATGAAAATAATTTTGAAAATTCAATGCAAAAAAAAAAGATTAGGTTAATACATGGGGACATTACTGACCTCGGACGTTGTAAAACTTCATGCGAAAATATTGATTATGTAATTCATGCTGCAGCAATGAAACATGTTCCAATTTGTGAATACAACCCATTTGAAGCACACAAAGTTAATGTTGTTGGGACCCAAAATATGGTTTTAGCCTCTCTTGAAAATAAAGTAAAAAAATTTCTTTTTATTAGCACAGACAAAGTTGTAGAACCAACTTCAGTTTTGGGATGTACAAAGCTCTTAGCAGAAAAAATAGTAATAAATTCAAATTCTATTAAAGGAAGAAAAAGTACTATTTTTTCGTGTGTTAGATTTGGCAATGTCATAGGTACACGTGGATCAATTTTACCAATGTTCATTGATCAAATAAAATCAAATAAAAAATTAACTGTTACTAATAAGGAAATGACACGTTTTTTTATGACAAAATCAGAATCTACAAATGCAATAATTAATTCAATATATTATATGAAAGGTTCGGAAATCTTTGTACCAAAAAGGTTAGTATCATTCAAAATAGATGATCTGGCCAAATCTATTATCCAAATTTATAACAAAAATCTTAAACTAATATCATATATTGGAAAAAGGCCTGGTGAGAAACTTCATGAGAAACTTATCGCAAACTATGAATTAGAAAACTTGCATGAAAATAATAATTTTTATGTGATAAAAAAAGAAAATAAAAATAAAAAAATGTTTAAGAATTCTGATTTTACTAAATCTAATTTGACTAATCAAATGTCAATAAATCAAATAAAGAAATTCCTCAAAAAAAATTCATTATTAAAATTAAAAAATCAATAAATGAAATCTGATGAATTTAAAGAAAATTTACTTACTTTGATATGCGCTAAAGGCAATAGTGAAGGTGTAAAAAAAAAAAATTTAGTAAAAATTAATGGTAAAACTTTATTAGGTTTAGGAATTATTAAGGCACAACAAAATAACCTAAAATATATATGTGTTTCTTCAGAAGATAATTTAATTTTAAATAATGCTAAAAAGTATGGTGTAAAACCTTTCTTTAAAAGAAACAAAAATTTAAGCTTACAAAATGTTGCTAAAGAAGATGTTTGGAAAGATGCTATTAAAAGAGCTGAAATCTATTTTAAAAAAACATTTAAGTATGTACTCGATATAGATATTACAAATCCATTGCTAGATAGAAGAGATCTTGATCAGTTTTTAACTTTATCTTTAAAAAAATTAAAAAGCAGATGGAATGGAGTATTCTGTGTCTCTGACTCAAGAAGAAATCCATATTTCAACATTTTGATGAAAAACAACAAAAATGGCTTCAAAAGATGTTTAAATAAGCCATTTAAAGAAATTTATTCAAGGCAAAAAGCTCCAAAAACCTATGATCATATTGCAGGTTATTATTGTTTTAGAAAGGATTATTTACTAAAAAAAAAAAATAGTTTATTTGAAAAAAATATTTATGCCTTCAAAGTTGAACAGTCGAAAGCTTTTGATATTGATACACTAGATGACTTAAAAATTATTAGAATTTTACATAAAAATATAAATAAAAAATAATTATTTTAATGAATTATAAAGATAACAAAGCGCTGGCTTTTTATGGACTTCCTCAAGAAGTAAAATTTTGTACAAAATGTGTTATTTCTAATCAAAGACCTAGTTCAGATGTAGAATTTAGGTCAAAAAAAGAGACAAAAAAAAATGTTATTAACTTTGATGAAAAAAATGTTTGTTCTGCATGCCAATATTCAATTGAAAAAGAAAAGATTGACTGGAAAATTAGAGAAGAAAAATTAATTGATCTGTGTAAAAAAATAAAAAAAGATAATAATGGTAAAAATTATGATTGCATAATACCTGGAAGCGGTGGTAAAGATAGCGCTTTTACAGCTCATATTCTTAAGTATAAATATGGTTTAAATCCATTGACTGTCACTTGGGCTCCTCATTTATATACTGATATTGGTTGGAAAAATTTTCAGAATTGGTCAAATATTGGTGGACTTAATAATATCCTATTTACTCCAAATGGTAAACTTCATAGGTTACTCACGAAATTATCTTTTCAAAATTTACTACATCCATTTCAACCATTTATTATTGGTCAGAGATTAATTGGACCAGTAATAGCAGATAAATTTAATATCAATTATATTTTTTATGGTGAAAATCAAGCAGAGTATGGAAATAATATTGAAGAAAATTATAAAGAAACCATGGAAAAAAAATTTTATTCAGATCATAGTGAAAATATTTTTTTTGGTGGTGTATCCAAAAAAGAAATTATCAAAACGTATAAGTTTAAAAACGAAGATTTTCTTCCTTACGAACCATTAAACAATGTAAAACAAAATGATAAAATACAAGTTCATTATCTTGGTTATTATTTAAGATGGGATCCTCAAGAATGTTATTATTACGCAGCTGAAAACACTGGATTTAAAACTAATACAGAGAGAACTGAAGGAAGCTATTCTAAATATTCTAGCATCGATGATAAAATAGACCCATTTCACTATTATACTACATTAATTAAATTTGGTATTGGTAGAGCAACTTATGATTCATCTCAAGAAATTAGAAACAATAAAATAAGTCGAGAAGAGGGTGTAAATTTAGTAAAGCTATTTGATCATGAATTCCCTAAAAAATATTTTAAAGATTTTTTAAATTATATAGATTTATCTGAAGAACTGTTTTTTGAGACAATTGATAAATTTCGTTCACCACACTTGTGGACAAAAGATTCTAATAATAATTGGAAATTAAGGCACAATGTCTCTAAAACAGGAACTGATGATATTAATTAAAATCTTTTATTAAAATTTTGAGAAACTCGAGTCCTACATCTCCACTTTTTTCAGGATGAAATTGGGTACCAAAATAATTATTCTCACTTACAGAAGATACATAATCAAATTTATTATAGCTGGACATTGACACAATATTACTCTTTTTGACTTTTGATGCAAAATACGAATGAACAAAATAGAATTTTTCCTTATCAAATTTGGATAAAAATTTATGTTTTTCATTAAAATAAACTTCTCTCCAACCAATTACTGGTAAAATAAAAGTATCAGGAAATTTTATTATTTCTCCATTAATAAAATTAAGACCCTTACTTTTTCCATTTTCATAGCCAACAGTATGAAAAAGTTGCATTCCTAAACATATGCCAACAAATTTAACCTTATTTTCATTAGCTTTTTTTATGAATCCTGAAATTTTAGGATCATTTATAATGTTTGAAGCTTTTGAATAAGATCCTACACCAGGAATAAAAATAAATTCGTAATTTTCATTTCTTTTTTCACTAAAGAAGCTGGGCGAGTAACCAATTTTTTTTAAAGCATTTTGTAAACTCTTAATATTTCCAAACCCATAATCTAATATACAAATTTTACTCAATTTCTCTCTTTATTTCTTTAATATTTGCTATTTTATAGTGCAGTAAAGAAGCTAAAGCTACGCTTACATTATTAAAATTTTTTTTTACATATTTTATATGCTCAATATTTCCACATCCACCAGATAAAATGAGTGGAACTTTTATTTTATCATAAATTTGGTTAACCATCTCTATATCAAAACCTTTCTTCATACCCTCATAATCAACAGAGGTAAGTAGAATTTCTCCGCATTCGAATTCTTGGATTTTATCTATCCAATATATTAAATCCAATCCAGTTTTTTCTCTCCCAGAGTATTTATAAACTTCCCATTTTTTTTCTGATATCTTTTTTGCTTCAACATATATTACAATTGTACTCGAGCCAAAATTTTTTACAGCTTCGTTAATAAAATTTGGCTCTTCCGTACCAAATGAGTTTATAGCTACTTTATCAGCACCAGATTTGAGTAGTAATTCAATATCCCCAAGTGATCTTATACCTCCACCTACCGTCATAGGAACAAAAACATTTTCAGAAGTCTTTTCGATTGTATCTGGTAAAGAATTTCTCCTGTAAAGACTTGCTACACTATCTATGTATATTATTTCGTCTATTTTTTGTTCGTAATAATTGTTTGCAATAGAAATTGGGTCTCCTATCTTTCTTAAACCCTCTAAATTTATACCTTTAATTACAAAATTATTTTTTATATCTAATCTTGCAATTATTCTCATAAATTTCTTATTTAGGTATCCATGTTGAACCAAAAATGAAACCTCCAGAATAAGTATATTTTCTTTTTAGATTTTTTTTGTAAAAATCAGAAGTTTGCAACATTCCATCAACACAAATTGAGTAGTCATCAGGCATCTTATTTTCTATAACTATAGCATCTCCTGCAATTTTATATTCATCGTGATCTGTCCTATCTTCATAAAAAAAATTTATTTTTGCATCTGGAAAGTTTGTACAAACACTAACGGTAGTATCATTATATTTAACCAATTTTAATTCAGTGAAAATAAATTCTACATAAGAGATAATTTCCTTATCTAAATTATTTTCTAAATATTTTTTATGTAAATCCATATAGAAATTATCTTGTTCTAGTGCATAAAGTTTAGGCTTTATTCCATTTTCATCATAATTTTTCTTAAGAGCTTTTAATATTATGTATGTACTATAACCAGGACCTACCTCTAAACAAATTTTAGGCTTTCTCTTTCTTACAATTTTATAAATATTATAGAGGTCGCAATAATCTGGTTCTATATAGTTATCTTCTATTGTAAAATTTAAATTATAAATTTTTTTAATCATAAATTTTGAGTAATAAAAAAAAATTACTCTTGCATCAAATTTAATTGCAATTATTGGGCTTTTTATATGAAGAATAATCTTACTTATTATTTTGACGAATATTTTGTTTATTAATCTCACTCGTGATGTATATCTTATGGTTGGATATTTTAAAATAGCAGTTTAAAATATAATTTATTATATCTCTATAATAAAAATATGTCTTATTTATAGTTTATGATTAAATATTTATATAACCTACTAAACAACAAGGTCAGTGACCTTAGAATTAGAAAAGTAATTAATTACGAAGATAAAAACACAAAAATTGCAGAAAATAAGGATAAAGATCTCATTGATCTTAAAAAAAATGGGTATTTGTTTATAGAAAATTTTTTCACAGAGGAACAAATAAATGTTTTTAAAAATAAAATTTCATATTCTAAAAAAAAGAGAAATGCAAAGATATCAAATTTCATGATTACAAATTCATCGCTGCCAGATATCTTGATATCAAATCAACGGTTAAATTTGTTATTAAAAAATTATTTAGGAGATGATGTTAAATTAGATTATTTTGAAGTTAATAAATTAAGTTTAAATCCCGAAGTTGAAATAATTTCAGAAAAGTGGCATTATGACATTGTTGGGAAAAGAATCAAAATTTTTGCTTTTCTAAATGACTGCCAAAAAGTATTTACAGAGTATGTTGCTGGCACAAATAATATAAAACACAAAAATTATACAACAGTTTTATCAAGAAGATCTGACAAATATATAAGATCTAAATACAAGGATTTTTTTAAAGCTGTTCCAAAAAAAGGATCAATATTTATATTTGATACTAATGGTTTCCATCGAGGTTCATACAGAGATAGTATTAATTTATCTACAAAGAACTCGAGGGAAAGTATTCAATTTGAATTTTCATCAAAATCTAAATCTGATAAAATAAATAATATCGGTATTGATCAAATCGGTGTTAGGGATATTTTTTTTAGTAAAGATTACGATTTCAATAATAAACTTATTTGTAAGGAATATTTGTCAAAAGTTGATAACTCTGAATTATATTTTTATGACAGAAATTTAAGTTTATTTTAATGAAAAAAAAAATACTATTTTCATTAGAAAATTTTAATAACCCTTACATTGCTGAATTTATTAAGAAACTAGAAAAAAAATATGATGTTCACATAATTTCATCTAAAAAGAATAATAATTTACTATATAAAAATACCAAAGTTTTAAATTATAATTATACTTTTACTGATAAAATTATTGATAAAATTTGCATATTATTCTCAAATGTTCATAAGTCAAAAAAACAAAAAATATATTTCCAATTTCAAATTGAACAGGAAAAAAATATCTTTTTAAAATTACTTTTAAATTTGAAACTTGTCCTTTCTCATTTTAAATTTTTACCTGATATGGATATTTTATATAAACAACTTTATAAGTTTTATTCTGTCGAAAAAAAATTCTTTGATAGATATGAATTATTTATTTATGACTTTCGTCTTTTCGAAGAACATAATAATTGTAAAAGATACATCTATAGTGCAATTAATCATAAAAATACCAAAACTGTATCATGGGTATACAGTTGGGATAATATTTTTACCTTTAGTACGATTAAATCATCAGATTTTTTTATTGTATGGTGCGACTATATTAAAAAAATCACTCAAAAAATTCATAAAATCAGTCACCACAAAATATATTTAAATTATCCTATGCAATTCGAATATCTTCGAGATAAACCAAGAAATTACAAAAATGATTATCTCTTATTTGCTTGTTCTTATAATGGAAATGAAAATAATCTTAAAGATTATGTTGTTGATGATTTAAATATGATCAAATTGATAATAAAAATTATAAAAAAAAATAATCTAAATATTAAAGTATTAGTTAGACCTTACCCTTATGTTAAATATAAGAAGCTGATAGCTTTAATAAAAAAAAATCAAAAAATAATAAAGTTTGATTTTAATTCTTATAATTTTTATAAAAAGAATTCCTCGTTAAAAATTCATTTAAAACAAAAGAAAAAACAAATTTTAAACTCAATAGCAGTTTTAAGTTTTGGTTCCACATTTAACATAGAGTCTTCCATTTTAAATAAACCAACATTTCATTTAGATTTTAGTGATGTCAAAAGAAAAAACGATTTATATCAATATTCAAATTTTAGTAAAAATTTAGATGAGTTTGAATATTTAAAAAGTTATAAATGCAAAAATATTATAAAAAATTCTAAACAATTAAAAAATATTCTAATTGATCTAAGTAAAAATAAAACTAAATCCTACTTAGGGTATGGTTCATATTTGAGTAAAAAATTTTCAAAAATAAATAATAAACAAATATTTTTAAAATGAAAAACAAAACATTTATTCATATAGGATTTCCCAAAACAGGCACAACTTATTTACAAAATAATATTTTCAATAAAATTAGTATAAACTATTTGGGTAAGCCATGGGATGGTAAATTAGAAAAATTAAGGATAATAGATAAAAATTTATCTTTATTAGAGGACAAAGATTTTAAAAAAATAAAAAAAAATTACATTAAATTAATTAGTAATATGTATAATGGTAAAAATTTGATATCAAATGAAGATTGTTTAAGAGTATCAAGATATGCCCCCCAAAAAAAAAATAATATTTTTAAAAATTTAAAAAGGTACTATGAACTATTATCTCCTAATTCCGAAGTTTACTATATTTTAATTATACGTAACCATAAGGATTTATTGTATTCTTATTTCAACGAGTATGGATATACTCTTCAAGAGCGTTTCAAAATAAACAAGAAAAATTTAATCAAAATTTTAAAAAGAAAACAAAAAAATTTAATTTTTGATAGTTTCAAATATTATAAAATTTATAATTATTTGATTAAAATGGTCGGTCAAAAGAGAGTGAAAGTTCTTTTTTATGAAGATTTAAAATATAATAGTAATTTTTTTTTTAAAGATTTATTTCAATTTATGAAAGTAAAAAAAAAAAAATACAAAATTGATTATTCATATAATAGGACAATCGACAAATTTTCTCCTATTTATGTAAAGTTATTTAAATTATTTAAAAAAGATTTTGTTTTCAAATTATTCAATATTAAAAATTACATATTATATATTAACTTTTTTTTTAAAATACTTTTTGAAAAAAATATATTTTATGAATATCCATATTTTGAAAAAAATAAAAGTATAATTTCCAATTTTTATAAAAAAGACTTATTAAAATTCAATAAAAAATATCAAAGTAAGTTTTTGAAATATAAATATTATTAAAATGAAAATTATTTTTTTACCATCGGAATATCCTACCGATGACAATAAACTTGCTGGAATATTTATAAAGGATCAAGTCAATGCATTTAAAAAAAATGGTTTTAAAGTTTCTGTTTTCTATAACTATTTTTATTCTTTAAGAAGAATTAGGCTTATTACTTTCTTTAAATTTTTTTTTAAAAATTTTTCTTTCAAAAATAAAGGAATAAAGCATTATTATACTTTTTTATACTCCACATTTTTCGACAGTATTAAACTTCAAATTGATTTATATTTAACAAATCTCAAACTTAAAAATTACATTACTGAGAACGGTAAACCAGATTTATTAATATGCCACTTCTCTTTTCCAGTTTCTAATACGGCTATGATATTATCAAAAAAATATAATATCCCTTATATAGTTGTAGAACACAGCACAGGTTATTTTACAAATATATTTAGTAAATCAAAAATAAACATAATTAAAAAGAGTTTGAATAATGCTTTATTTGTTGTGGCTGTAAGCAAATTTTTAAAAAAAAAATTATTAAATATTGGGGTTAAAAATAAAATCCAAGTTATAGGAAACATTATAGATTCAAAAATATTCAAAATCAAAAAAGAAAAAAAAAATAATTTTCTAAAACTTTTAATTATCTGTGAGCTTGTTGAAAAAAAAAGAGTTATTAAATTGTTAGCTTCATTAAAAGAATTAAAAAAAGAAATTGAAGATTTTCAATTAACTATAGTTGGAGATGGACCCGAGAAAAATAAGTTATTGAGCTATGTAAAAAAAAATGGATTAAAAAAAAACATTATATTCTCAGGTGTGCTTAATAAATATAAGATAGCAAAATTAATGAATAAATCTGATTATTTGCTATCAGTAAGTTCAGTTGAAACTTTTGGTATTACTATAGCTGAAGCTATATCTTGTGGTCTGCCTTGTATAATTATTGATTCTGGTGGACCTCAAGATTACATAAATCAAGAAAATTCATATTTAGTAAATAATTTTAGTGATATAAATAAGATCTTAAAAAAAAATATAAAAAATCCCAAAAAATTCAACAAAAAAAAAATGCATCTTTATATTAAAAAAAGATTTTGTCCAAATATGATAGTTAAATTGTACTCTAAAACTTTTAAAAAATATTCATTATGAAAATTAACTTAATAAATACAAATGTAGGAAATCTTAATTCTTTAAAAAATATGCTTAATAGAGTTGGCATAATTGTTAATATTGCTAATAGTAAGAAAGACTTATATTCCGAAAATGTTATAATTTTACCAGGTGTTGGCTCCTTCGACGCTGCAGTAAAAAATCTTAAAGTTTCTGGAATATTTGATTTGCTAAAAGATGAAAAGTTTCTTAAGGATAAGTATTTACTTGGTATATGCCTAGGCATGCAATTATTACTTTCAGAAAGTAAAGAAGGTTCTGAAAGAGGGCTCTCATTGATACCTGGTGTTACAGAAAAATTCGACAGCAACTTTGTAAAAGTCCCACATATGGGTTGGAATAATCTTGTAGACTGTTCTCTAGATTATGAATTTTTGAATACTAAAAAATTTTACTTTGCACATAGCTTCTACGCAAAATGTGATAAAAACTTTATTAAAGCTTACAGCAAGCATTCTGTAAAATTTCCTGCTATAATTCAAAATAAAAGAGTCATTGGAATACAATTCCACCCAGAGAAAAGTCATCAAAATGGAATTCAATTATTAAAAAAAATTTTAGAAAGTATTAAAAATAATGCCTTTTAAAAGACTTATACCTGTATTGTTATTAAATAATGAGGAGCTAATTCATAGAAAAAAATATGAAAGTTCATCAGATAAATATGTTGGAGACCCAATTAATACAATTAATGTTTTCAATCAATATGAAGTGGATGAATTAACAATTTTAGATATCTCAACAAGAAAAAACAATAATGAGATATGTTTTGATCTATTGTCTGAAATTTCCGGAGAAGCCTTTTTCCCTTTGTCATACGGTGGTGGAATAAATAAGATTGATGATGCAAAAAAAATTATCAATCTTGGTTTTGAAAAAGTTGTATTGAACAATAGTATTTTAGATAATTTTGGTCTTCTTGAAGATTGTATTAAATATTTAGGTTCTCAAAGTGTAGTAGTATCGATTGATATAGTACTAAAAAATAAAAATTATATGATTTATGATTACATAAAAAAAAAAACCTTAGATATAAGTTTATTTGAATATATTAGTATGCTTAACAACATTAAGGTTGGTGAAATACTCTTCAGTTTAATTGATTTAGATGGGACAATGCTTGGACATGATAGTAATTTTATATCATTAATACAAAACAAAGTTGAAATGCCAATTATTTATAAAGGAGGGTTAAAAAATTATAATGATCTAAAGGATGTATTTAAATTTAATATAGATGCGGTTGCAAGTTCAACAATTTTTATAATGAAAAAAATTAATGGAGGAATTGTTCTTAATTACCCGACTGAACAGGAAAAAAATTTTTATATTTATGATTGAATGTTCTAAATGTGTGATGAATGATACTATTAGAGAATTTTCTTTAAATTCAAAAGGAGTATGCAATTTTTGCGAAGATTGGGAAAAGAAAAAGGATTATTTTACAAATTTTACGGATGAACAAATTAAAAAAAATCTAAATTCTATTAAATCAGAAATAAAAAAATTTAATAAAAAAAATAATTATGATTGCATTATAGGGTTAAGTGGAGGAACTGATAGTAGTTATGTTGTTTATCTCGCATTTAAAATGAAACTTAAACCACTAATTATTCATATGGATAATGGATGGAATTCTAAAATTTCGAATTCAAACATAAATAAAATTCTAGAAAAAACTAATTTTGATTATAAAACATTAATTTTAAATTGGAAAGAATTTAAAGATCTTCAAATAAGCTTTTTAAAAGCCGGAGTACCAGATATAGAAATATTAACTGATCATGCTATCTTTGCTTATATAATTAATTTTGCATTAGAAAATAATATAAAATATATTTTGTCAGGAGTAAATTTTGCCACTGAACATTCAACAATTCCGAGTTGGGGATGGAGAAAAGATGATTTTAGTCATATAGAGAAAATTCACAAAAAATTTGGCAAAGAAAAATTAATAACATTTCCTAAAATGTATCCATTCAAAAAATTTTATTATGAAAAAATAAAAAAAAAAATAAAAGTAATAAATTTACTTGATTTTATAAATTATAAATCAATTAAAGCTAAAGAAATTTTAAAAACAAACTTTGATTGGGACGATTATGGTGGAAAACATCATGAGTCTTTTTTTACAAAATTTTTTCAAGGATATATTTTACCAAAAAAATTTAAGATTGATAAAAGACTTTTACACTTGTCTTGTTTAATAAGAAATAATGAAATAAATAGAAATGAGGCCGTTCAAGAATTGAAAATGCCAAATTTGGAAACTCAAAAAACTTTAGAATATGAAAATTTCTTTAAAAAAAAATTATCACTATCAGATGATGAATTTAAAAGTATTATGTTGTCTAAACCAAATAAACACTCTGACTATAGTCTAGATATTTATAATAATTTTATAATTAATAAAATTATGAGTATTACAAAGAGAATTTTAATAAAATGAAAATTTTTTTAATAGGATGTGGAAGAATTTTAAAAAAACATTTAGATAGTATAAAGCTATTAAAAAATAATTTAACGATTGTAGGTATATCTGATGTTAATAAAAAAAAATTAAATTATTTTTCTAAAAAATTAAAAGTTGAAGGATTTGCTAATTATAAAAAAGGAATCAATATAACCAAACCAGATTTAGTATCAATCCTGACTCCCTCAGGTAACCATGCTGAACATATTATAGATGTTCTAAATTTAGGTAAGAATATTATAGTTGAAAAACCAATGTGCCTTAAAATTTCAGACGGAAAAAAAATAATTAAATTGGCAAAACTAAGAAAAAAAAAAGTTTTTGTAGTAATGCAAAATAAGTTTAATTTACCAGTTTTAAAATTGAGAAATGATATATCCAAATCAAAATTTGGAAAAATTTTTCATGCAAGTGTAATAGTTAGATGGAAAAGAGATCAAGATTATTACAGTAGAGATAGTTGGAGAGGGACCTGGAAACTAGATGGCGGTGTTGTCTCAAATCAGGCAAGCCATCATTTAGATCTACTAAGAACTATCATGGGTGAACCAATATCAGTATTTGCAAAGTCATCTAAACATTTAGCTAAAATTCAGTGTGAAGACACTGCACTAATAATATTTAAATTTAAAAATAATAAAACTGCGATTATGGAAGCAACAACCGCGATGAGACCTTACGATGTAGAAGGATCATTAAGTATTTTGGGAACTAAGGGTTCGGCAAAAGTAGGCGGGTTTGCTTTAAATAAATTAGAGTATTACAATTTAAAAACAAAACAAAATCTATCTAGATATGATACAAATCCAAAAAATGTGTATGGTTTTGGTCATGTCAAATTTTATAAGCATGTTATCGATACTATAAAAAGTAGAAGAAAATCAGAATTTGAAGCAGATTATGCTATTAAAACAGTTAAACTTATAAACGCAATTTATAAATCCGCTGAAATAAATAAAGAGGTTTTCTTCAAAAAGAAAATTACTTCTAATAAGTTAGGAAAATGATTTTAAAGTTTTTAGATTTAAATAAACAAACAAAAAATATAAAAAAAAAAATAATTAATTCAATAAAAAAAAATATTGATTCTTCTTCATTTATTGGAGGAAAGGATTTAGACAAATTTGAGGAAGAATTTAAAATTTACTTAAAAGTTAATTTTTGTCTTGGAGTAGCTAATGGAACTGATGCATTAGAAATAGCAATTAAGGCTTTAGGTTTAAAAAAAAAATCTGAAATCATAGTTCCATCAAATTCATGGATATCAACAGCTGAAGCGGTAATAAATAATAACTGCAAACTTAAATTTGTAGATGTAGATGATACACATAATATTTGTATTAATGATTTAAAAAAAAAAATATCAAAAAAAACAGAAGCAATTATTGTAGTACACTTGTACGGAAATCCTGCCAATATGAAAGAAATTTTGAAATTAAAAAAAAAATATAACCTTAAAATAATAGAAGATTGTGCCCAAGCTCATGGTGCCGAAATTAATATGAAAAAAATCTCAACATTTGGAGATATAGGTACATTTAGTTTTTTCCCTTCAAAAAATCTTGGTTGTTATGGTGATGGGGGATGCATAGTAACGAATAATAAAAAATATTATAATTTAATGAAAAAAATTGCTAATCACGGAGGTTTAAAAAAAAATTCCCACTTAATACAAGGAAGAAATTCAAGATTAGATAACATCCAGGCAGGCATATTGAGAATAAAACTAAAAGAGTTAGATAAATGGATTAAATATAGAAAATATCAAGCTCAAATATATTATGATTGTTTATCTAATATCGATCAAATATCTTTTGTAAAAAAGATGAAGAATACCGAGTCTTCAAATCACTTAATGGTTATAAGAACTCCTTCAAGAGATAAATTAAGATCATATTTGAAGCGTAATGGAATTTATACAGGAATACACTATCCATATGCTTTACCTCAAGCTAAGGTATTTAAAAATAAGCATTTAAGTTATTGCAAAAATATGAATAGTATAAAGTTTAGCAAACAAATTATTAGTCTTCCAATAGGAGAACATTTAAATATAAGTCAAATTAAGCATATTTGTTACAAAATCAAAAAATTTTTTAATGCTTAGTTTTTTGAGAATATCCTCGGCTTATCCATCATTTATTAAAAAACTACAAAATAATAATTTAAGAAATTTAAATTACAATAGTTTGATAGATCTATATTTTAAGGAAAATTACTCAGTTTCAAATAATATAACAAATGAATTATCTAAATTAAATTATGAATGTAAAGAAGTTATAAGTAATTTTGATCTATCTCAAAAATTATGGTTGAAAGAGTTTGGCAATAAAAGATCAAAAGACAATATAATAATTCAACAAATAAAATTTTATAAACCAGACATTGTTTACTTGGGTAACTCCGAATTAGCAAACAAAGAAATGATAGATTTGATAAGACAACAAGATTTTATAAAACTGATATTATCGTTTCACTGTGCACCTTTTAATAAAAAAATAATTAGAAATTTAAAAAATGTTGATGGAATTGTCACTTGTACAGAAGGTTATTACATAAAATGCATAAATGAGATATCAAAAAATGTTTTGTTAATGCAACATGCGTTTCCTAAGAAAATAATAAAACATAATATAAAAAAAAATATAAATTTAACTTTTATTGGTTCCATATTTTTAGAAAAGAACCTTCATTACGATAGAGTTGATATAATTTACTCTTTAATGAGAAAATTTAATAATAAATTTATAGCGATTAATTTTTCAAATAAATTTTTTCTTTCTTATTTTTTTGCCTTATTTAAATCAATATATAAGTTTAGCATATTTAAGGATTTTAGTTTTTTTTTTAAAATTCTTTATATTTATTCCTTTGCGAGAAAACCTATATTTGGTAAAGACATGTATAATGTATTATCAAAAACAAAAATTTTGATAAATACTCATATTGGAGATACAGAATTTGCAGGAAATATGAGATTATTTGAGGGCACGGGTCTTGGATGTCTTGTGATAACTGATAAGAAAAAGGGACTAGAAAAACTATTTAACATAGGTGATGAAATTGATATTTTTTTAAATAAAGAAGACCTAATACAAAAATGCGACAAATATCTTTCGGATGAAAAATTGCTTAATAAAATTTCAATTAATGGTTATAAAAAAACTTATAATTTTCATAATTATGAAAACAGGATAAGTCTACTAAATAATTTTATAAAAAAACTTTTAAATGAAAAAAATTTATAAAAAACTTGAAAATTTTACCGGTTTCCTTCCAAATTTTTCATATTTTTTTTCATCAAATGTAATATCATATTTTTTTTCTTTTTTTATAATTGTAGTTTTTGCAAGGACTTACAGTGCAGAACTATTTGGTAAATTTACTATTGCTCAAACAATTTTCTTCATTGTTTACTCAATTTCATTTTCAAATATTCATTACTACTTGAATAAATCTCTTTCATCTAATTTTGAAAGGCGGAGAAGAGAAATAGGATCATGTTTTCTGATAACTTTTTATGCTTCTGTATTTTTATACTTGTCAATTGCTTTACTGTTAACATTTTTAAATATTGATAAGGACTTAAAAAACCTAATTTTGATATTAAATCTAATAATTTTATCAGAACCCTTTTCTATATTTTATAGCGAAATATTTGTTAGAGGACAGTTTAATATAATCTTCAAAATCAAGTTTCTACAAAATATTATATTTTTTGTTATCAAGTTATTTTTAATTTTAAATAAATATGATTATATTTATTTAGCGTTTGCTTATTTTTTTGAAAATGTTTTTTTTTCTGGAATAGTGATTTACTATTTTAAAAAAAATGGGAATAATTTTGCAAATTTAATATTTTCATTCGGATATACAAAAAAAATACTAAAAAAAATAATACTATTTCCACTTTTAGCTTTTGCTTTTTTAATTTCAATGAGAATTGATGTTTTAATGATATCAAATATACTTGGAGTGGAGAAGGCAGGTTATTATTCAGCAACATCTAGAATAATAACAATCATACTTTTATTTGGAACGCATTTTTTCCAATTTATTTACCCAAATTTGAATAGAATATCTAATGACAAGGAAAAATTTAAAAATATTTATCAAAATCTAATTTTTATTAGTGTTATAGCAGGTATTACGACCTATTTATGTGCTTTAATCTTAGGTAAAACATATTTAAATCTTTTTGGTGAAAACTTTCAAGTAGTTTTAAATTCTTTAAAAATTTTAGGTTTAAATGTTAGCGCTGCATTAATAATAAATTTATGGGTTCACAAACAATATATTTATTCAAAATATACTCAGATTCTTTTTTTTCAATCAAGCGCAATCATAGTTAATATTATTCTAAATTATTATTTAATTAATTATTTTGGTGTAAATGGAGCTGCTTTAGCAACATCTATGTCTGCTATCATCTCATTTTTAATTATAAATATTTCTCAACCCAAGGAATTCTTAACAATATTCTCATCTTTTTCGCCTACAAAGCAAAGGAGAACAGCTAAAGAAATATTAAAAATAATATTAGTAAACAGAAATCCTGAGAAAATTGAGAAAATTAAAGATTGAAAAAATAATAACAAAAAAAATAATTTATTTGATTGAAGCATTTTAATATTTTTAAAAATTAAATAAAATAGATAAACCAAAGCAAAAACTCCTATTATCCCTGAGCAAATTAAAGTATCAATAAAAAAATTATGTGGATAAGTTGCCGCTTGATCTGAAAAAATATTATTCCCCGTTATAAGATTAACATTTTCAGAGTAAAATAAATAATAATTTATATTTTCTATTCTTATATAAATTGAATTTAATATTGTGCCAGGTTCTTTAATATAAAGTATTAAATTTAATTTATAAAATAAATATTGAAAAAAAGTTAAAAATATAGAACTTACTAGAGCTATTAGAATTATTAATATATTAAATTTTTTATTTTTTATAAATAAAAAAACATAAGCTGAAAAAGTAAAAAAACTTATTAAGATAAAAATATATGATTTGGTAATTAACAAACAAATAAAAATACAAGCTATTCTAGCGTAATCTAACTTATTAACTTTTTTTTCGAAAAAAATTTTGTCAACTATTAAAAGAAAATGAATATTAAGAATATAAAGAAGTGAGTGTATGTTAATCAAAATTCTTTCAATGTTTTTATCATCAGTAAGAAATAAATGAACATAAAAAAGCTTATATGTAAGAAAAAAAAATAAAAAAATTAAAAAAAAATTACAAATTTTTAAGCTTGCTATCTTAAAATACTTTAAATCGAAATTTTTAAAATCGATAGACGACAATACAATTAAAGGAAGTATTACATTAAATATATTAATTAATAATATTTTTGCTTTTGATAAAAAAAATATATCTCTATAATCGTAATGTGTATTAAGATTTTTAAAAAACTCAATTCCATTTATTTTAAAATTTAATCCGTCTACAAAAATTGTATTAAATAAAAAAATTAAGTTTATAAATATTAATATAATAATACCAATGTTTATTTTTTTTCTTAAATGTAAAAATAAATAGATGCTAAAAATAATTATTATTAGTCTGTATAAATATATTATTATTAAATCATTATTGGGTAAAAATAACAGATTTATTTCTTTTAAAAATATTGCGATAGACAATCCATAAAAAATGATTAAAAAAAAAATTGTATGGTGTTTTAAATTGATAAATTTAAGTAAATTATCCAATTTTTCCCTCTATTTTTTTTCTTAAAGTCATTATAAACAACTAGATTACATATGATAAAAAAAATTATCAAACTTTTCTTAAAATCCTTATCATATGAAATAAAAAAAATACATCAATTAGACGATCTAACATTTGATAAAAAAAATAAATCTTTTTTTGATAAAGTTTTAAAAATTTGCCAATCTGAATCATTAAACATAAGTAGAGAAAGATTTTTATCTCTTTTTCAATCTATCAATTATATCTATAAAAATGAGATTGATGGAGATATTGTCGAATGTGGAGTTTTCAGGGGTGGATCTGCAATGATGATTGCTCATGCAATGTTAAAATTTAATAAAAATGAGAACAAAAATTTGTGGCTATATGATACCTTTGATGGAATGTCTAATCCAAGTGATTATGACGTAAATATATTAAATCAAAATGCAAAAGAAGAAATGAAAAAAACTAGTAAAAAAGAAAATATGAAAGATATTTGGGCTTACTCAAAATTGGATTATGTAAAAAAAAACATGATAAAAACAGGGCTCAACGAAAAAAATATAATTTATGTTAAGGGATTAGTAGAGAAAACTTTAGATGGCAATTTTCCAGAAAAAATAAGTTTATTAAGGTTGGATACTGATTTTTATGAATCTACCAAGAAAGAATTAGAAATTCTATTTCCCAAGTTACAATCAGGTGGAATAATTATTATTGATGATTATGGTCATTGGAAAGGATGTAAAAAAGCAGTTGATGAATATTTTGTAAATAAAAAAAATATATTTTTTCAACAAATTGATTACTCTGGATTAATAGGTGTTAAAACAAAATCTTAAAAAAAGAATTTTTTTAATAGGCCATAAAAGTTTTTTACAAGAAAATTTATATAAATATCTTAAAAAAAAATATAATGTTAAAAAACTCAGATTTAAGCAAGTAAATAAATTTAAGTTTGGCAACTATGATACAATTATAAATTTTAGTAATAGTAAAAGTTTTTTCTTAAAAAAATATAATACAAACTTAGATAGAAATTTAAAAATAGCAAAACAAATTAAAAAAACTAATTCTAATTTAGTTATTATTAGTTCAAGGCAGGTATATAAACCTCAAATTGATATAACCGAAAAGTCAAAAATTAATCCTGTTAATATTTATTCCAAAAATTGTATTATGTCCGAAAAAAATTGTATAAAAATTATAAAAAATAATCTTCTTATTTTAAGAGTTTCGAATGTTATAGGATTTGAAATTGGAAAGAAAAAAAGACCCTCTTTAACTAGTACAATAATCAATGGTATAAAAAAAAAAAAAATAATTTTTGATAACAATTATTATCTTTACAAAGATTTATTACCAATTAATTATTTTTGTATTTACATTGAAAAATTACTTAAACTTAATATTAAAGGAATAGTCAATTTAGGCTCTGGAATTCCTATTAAAATTAATTTTTTTTTAAATAAAATAATTGATACAAAAAAAATTAAAATTGAGATAAATTTAAAAAAAAATTTTACTGATAATGATTTTTGCTTTAATACAGGTTATCTTTACAAGCTAACGAAAATTAAAATAAAAAAGAAAAATTTATTGGATTATTTTAAAAAACTTAATAAATATTTAAAAAAAATCAGATGAAAAAAATATTAATTACAGGAGCAGCGGGCTTTGTTGGATCTCATGTGTCTGAAAGAATATTTAATGAATATAAGAAATCTAAAATTCTACTATATGATAAGATTACGTATGCAGCAAATCTAAAATATTTATCTAAAATATTAAAAAAAAAAAATGTATATTTTATTAAAAGCGACTTATTAAATTATAAAGTTTTAGAACGTAGTTTAAAAAATGTTGAAATGGCTATTAATGTTGCCGCCGAAAGTCACGTTGATAATTCATTTGGAAATTCATTGTTATTTACTAAAACTAACACATTGGGAACTCACTCATTCTTAGAAGCTTGTAGAAAACAAAATGTAAAAAAAATAATTCATGTGAGTACCGACGAAGTATACGGAGAAAATTTAAACAAACCTTTTAAAGAGGATCAAATTTTAAATCCTACCAACCCTTATGCTGCTTCAAAAGCAGCTGCCGATATGATTGTAAATTCATACAATCATTCCTACAAATTAAATGTCACAACTGTTAGAGCAAACAATATTTATGGAATAAGACAATTTCCTGAAAAATTAATTTCTAAAACCATATATTCCTTTTTAAATAAAAAAAAAATGACAGTACATGGCAAGGGAAACTCGATCAGATTTTATTTATCAGTAAATGATTTTTGTAATGGATTAATTAAAATTATTAATAAAGGAAAACAAAATGAAATTTACAATATTGCAGCAAGTAAATCTTACAAAGTAATCGATATAATTAAATTGATCGCGAAACATCTAAATAAAGATTTAAAAAAAAATATAAGATTTATTAAAGATAGACCATTTAATGATAAAATTTATAAGATTAATTGTAAAAAATTAAATAAAATTGGATGGAGAGATAGAGATTTACTAGAGGCACAACTTCCAGAAATTTGTAATTGGTATAAAAAAAATTTAAACCTATTTGATTGATGAAGATATTATTTTTATCATTTAGTGATTTTAAAGGCGGAGCTAATATTGCAGCATATTCAATTTATAAATGCTTAAATAATAAAAAAAAAGGATCTTTTTTTTATACTGTTTATTCAAAATATAAAGATACGAAAGAAATATTTAATTTTTTTCAAAAGACTTTTTTAAACTTATTAAGAATAGTTGAAATATTATTAATAAAAGTTTTTTTAAAAAAGAAATTTCATCAATCGCTAAATATATTTAATACAAAAATATTCAATAAAATCTCTTGTATAGATGCTGATATCGTTAATATCCATTGGATTAATAGATCAATGATATCATTGCATGAGTTGAGTAAAATAAAAAACAAAGTAGTAATAAGCTTACATGATATGTGGTTTCTAAACTCTACTCAACATTATTTTTTCAAAAATAAAGATTACAAAGATTTTATTTCTAAATATTGTTTACGAAAAAAAAAGGAAATCGTTAGAAAAAAAAATTTCTATTTTATTGCTCATAATAAATGGATGATTAAAAAATTTACTGAAATGTACCCAAAATATGCGGCTAAAATATATCTATGTAAATGTTATCCAATCGATACAAATATTTTTAAACCAAGAAACAAAACCTATTTAAGAAAAAAATATAACATTCCACAAAACAAAAAAATTGTTCTATTTAGCGCCCAAGATATTTTAGATAAAAGAAAAGGATATGAGTATTTTATTGAAATTGTAAACAAATTACAAAATCAAAAAGATATTTTTTTTTTATCACTTGGTAAAAATAATATAAATCTTAAAAATCGAAATAATCTTAAACAAATAGATTTTTTACCGCATAATTCAATAAGCGAATACTATTCTTTATCAGATATTTATTTATGCACATCCTTAATAGATAATTTACCTTTAACAGTTTTAGAAGCATTAGCTTCAGGAAATGTAGTAATAAGTTTCAAAAATGGAGGTTCGACTGAAGTATTAAAAAAAGTAGGATATACTTTTGATATAAAAGAAAAAAATAAAATTCCAAAATTTTTAAAAAATTTAAAACCAAGAAAAATTAAAGAAATTTCTATTAAATCAAGAAAGTACGCCCTGCAAAATTGCAACAAAAAAAAAATTAAAAATCAGTATATAAATATTTTTAAAAAAATAATTTAATGCTAATAACTATTATTACTCCAACGTTTAATTCTGAAAATACTTTAGAGAATTGCTTGAAATCGGTAAGAGATCAAAAATATCATAATTATGAACACCTAATAATCGATAATAATTCAACCGATAACACAAAAAATATTATTAAAAAATTTGCTAGTAACAAAATTAAAACAGTATCAGAGACAGATGAAGGAATATATTATGCAATGAATAAAGGTGTAAAATATTCAAAAGGTGAATTTATTTTATTTTTAAATTCTGATGATCAATTAATTGATGAGTTTTTTTTATTAAATTCTATAAAGATTTTAGAAGAAAATATTGTGGATATTTTATATTCAAATGTACTATACAAAAAAAATATTTTCGGTTTTTCAAGAAAATTTAAGACTGGGAATACACTCAATATAAATAAAGTCGGTTTTCATTTACCTCATCCTGGGACTTTGATAAGAAAAAAATATCTTATAAATAGTGGTTTGTTTGACCTAAGATATAAAATCTCAGCGGACTTTGATTTTTTTATTAAATCAAAGAATAATAAAAATACAAAATATAGGTACTACAATAATTATACTGTCCTTATGTCTATAGGTGGTGCTAGTTCAGGACTTAAAAATATAATTAAGGCAAATATAGAATGTTATAAATCTTTAAAAAGGAATAATGAAAAAAATCCTTTTTTGTTTATATTTTTAAAATTATTTAGAAAGTTTTTCCAACTTATTTAAAGTATATATTATAAAAATAAACATAAATATATTTATAAATATTAAATATAAAATATTAATTTCAAACATTTTTAAGAGTATATTTGGCCAATTAATAAGTAAAAGATAAATAATTATTGTTTGCGTTAAATTAAACCTTTTATTTAAAATGTGATGAAAATGATTTAAATCACCTTTAAATGGATTTTTGTTATTTTTAATTCTAGTTATAAATAATCGAAACATATCTATTCCTGGTATAAGAAAAATTACAAAAATTTCCTCGCATGAAAGTTTAATATCTAAAAAATTATATTTATTTATTGTATATAGAGATACTAAAACAGATAATAAATATACACCTGAGTCTCCAAGATAAATCTTATTTCTAAGATTAAAGTATAGAAAAATTATAATAGCAAGCAATGTAGGAAGAATTAAAGTATTTAAATTTAAATTTTTATCAAACAGTAAAATTATGTATGATATTATAATTAACCCAGAATTTCCATTTATACCATCTGCCATGTTGAGACTATTAAGTAATAATAAAATAAAAAAAGGAGTTATATAAATTGAGAGATTATCTAATAAAAATGTTTTATTTAAGCTCTCAAAATAAAGGTAATCTATTAAATAAAAATCCGTAAATTGCAAAAAAACAAAAAGTGTCAAATAAATTAATAACAACCTATATGTGTAGCTAATTTGATATATATCATCGATAAAGCCTATAATAAAAACAACTGTTAGAAGTAATAGAATATTTATTTGCTCAAAATTTATGTTCTGTTTAGAAAAAATCAGTAGAGATAAATTAAAAATAATTAGAAATATATAAATTCCTAATCCACCAATTACTGGTGTTTTATCAGCTTTCTTCTTACTTAATCCAAAATACTTTGAAAAAAAAGTAGCATTATTAAAAATTAAACAAATTATAAATAAATCTAAAAGTAATAATAAATAAAAATATAAACCCATCAAATTTTTTTTGCAGGATTACCAAAATATTTTCCAGGTTTTGAGATATCTTTTGTGACAACTGATCCTGCGCCAATAACAACATTAGAACAAATATTTACAGGTAAAATTGTCGAATTACTGCCAATATATACATTTGTACTAATTTTTGTATTTTTCCATTTTCTTTTATTTCCATTTGCTGGTTTTCCATCACTAAATTTATCATTTATAAACATTACTCCATGACCTACAAAGCAATTTTTTCCTATGGTTACTAACTCACAAATAAATGTATGAGATTGTATTTTAGTGTTATCTCCTATCTTAACATTTTTTTGAATTTCGCAGAAGGGACCTACAAAACAATTATTACCAAATTCAACATCGTATATATTAACTGGTTCGATAATTCTTAAATTCTTCTTTTTTTTTACTCTTATTATTTGAGATTTAAAAAGTTTCATTGTAAACATGTTTAATCAACATTTATATTATGTTTCAATACAAAAATTTGGATAATTATCTTTATTTCTTTATTTATATATTTCCAATATCATTGTTAGTTGGTGTTTTTTTCCTTAATTTAAACTCAGCTTTAATTTCGTTATTTTTTTTAGTTTATGTTTTTAAAAATAATAAAATAGAAGTTATTAATAATCAAAAATACTATTTTTTTTATTTGGTTTTAATACTATTTTTTTTAACAAGTATTTTTTCAAAGTATAAATTTCAATCTTTTGAAAATTTGATTTCCTTCTTTTCTTATATATTAATGTTTGTTTGCCTAGTTTTTTTCTTAAACACAAATAAAAAAAATAGTATTAAATTATCTAAAATAGTCTTCATAATAGTTTTAATTATTTGTGTAGACCTATGGATACAAAGAATATTAGGGACAAATATATTGGGATTTCCTCAGCAGCAAGCTGGAAGGCTTACATCCTTTTTTAAAGATGAGCAAATTCCGGGGGGTATACTTTTTAAGCTTTCACCATTTTATATTTATTTTCTTTTTAAACAAAAAAATAATTTTTTTTATAAGTTCAAATTTTTGTTTATTTTATTTTTATACTTTTCAATTTTAATTACTGGAGAAAGACTTGCTTCTATCTTATCAACATTTGCTTTGTTATTAATTCCTCTAGTTAATTATAAAAAAATTAAATCAACTAATTTACTAATTTATTTTACTGTATTCATATTTGTATTCATTCTGTTGTATTTACAAAGCGATAGTATAATTAAAGAGCGAATTACATATACTTTTTTACAATTTGAAAATAACATATATTTTCACATGTTTAATAATGCATACGAAATTTTTAAAGATAATTTTCTTTTAGGCACTGGATTACAAACATATAGATACGAATGTCCAATCTTATATCAAAATTGTAGTACGCATCCTCATAATTTTTTTATGGAACTACTTAGTGACACGGGAATATTCTCTGCAATGATTTTTTATTTTGGACTAATTTACTTATTCTTCTCAAAGATAAAAAATTCTAAGTCTTTTTTTGAAAAATCGATTATATTTACATTTACACTTTTATTATTCTTTCCATTTTTACCATCTGGGAGTTTTTTTAATTCGTATGGAATGAATTTAACTTGGTTTTCACTTGGCTTTATTTATTCCTTAAAAGATGATTTATAAATTTTTTGATAGTTTGGCCTAGACTTTAAGATCGGGTTTTCTATTATATTAAATAACATTATTGATATTAAAACTTGAGAAACAGTAAAAATAACTAAAAAAAATTCAAAATTAATTTCGTTGAATGAACCTATAATATATATGAGTAATAAATGAAATAAATAAGTAGAATAAGAAATTTTTCCTAAGAAAAAATTCATTTTGATTAAAAATTTATTTACAATATATTTATCTAATAAATATACAAAAATTAACAAACTACTCCCCCAAATAGCTATAACATAATGTGAGATTAACTTTAAATATAATAAATTTTCTTCAATATTGGACTCAAACAATTTAAAAGTTATTAGTGAGACAATTAAAAATAAAATAAATAATTTAAACAGATTTTTTTTATTATTAACAATTAAATCTTTAAAAAAATATAGTAGAAAACCGAAAGCAATTGAGTCCAATCTAAATAAAACTATTCTCCTTACGTCTGATCCCCAATCATCATGATTTGCAAAGAAAAATCTAATTAGAAATATAAGGATAATAAAAAATAAAGATGCTATAATTAAATTCTTTTTTTTTAAATTAAAAAAAAATGATATTATTATTAAAAATAAAGGAAAAATAATATAAAACCATTCCTCTACAGATAAACTCCACGAAATTGAAAAATAATCTTCAACTACAAATAAATGAAAAAAATTTTGAATAAATAAAAGATATTTTACTAAGTCTAGTGTTATAAATTTATTAAGTATTAATGATGTTAGTAGAAGACTTAATACATATAAAGGAATTGTTCTGTACCATCTTCTAATTAAAAATATCTTGTAGTTACTAAAAATATTTTCAGTTGCAAGTCTTATAATTTGAGGAGCCAAAACAAAACCACTAATTATAAAAAAAACTTCAACAGCCATAGATGATACAATCTCTAATTCTAAATTTGGTTGAAAATGATTTATAGTTAGATGCGTTATCGCTACAGTATATGCAGCAGCAAATCTTAGAAAATCAATACTTGAATATCTATTTTTATCCACAATTTTTTATAAAAAGTTATAATCAAATATATCTGTAGAGATATAATTAGAGAGCAAAAAACAAACAAAAAATAAAATAATTATAAAAATTAATCTCATAATTAATTTTTTTTTTAATTTCATTTTAAATATTCATAAATTATTTTAGCTAAATAATCATGACCTTTTTTATTCAAGTGAGCATTATTAAAGTAAAGTTTTTGATATTCTATATTTTTTAATTTTCCAATAAGATTTATAACCTCATATGATGTCACATTTATTTCTGTTAAAAAGTGATTTGCTGATATCTTGCCATCAAGGTTTTCCAGAGTTGGTAAAATAAATATATATATGTCTTTTTCTAACGATAAATCATTTAAAACTTTATTAAATTCAATTAGTTGTGTTGAGTTCGATTTTTTTAGTTTATTAACATTAATTATATTTTTTTCATTTGATGAATGATAATTATCATAGATCTTATATTTGAACAAAAAATGATTTATTACCTCTATTGTTGATCTAAAAAATTTATAATTAAAATTTTCATAAAAAGGTAAATCATGAAAATTAGTTTTACCATAATTAAATGAATTACTTACAACAATGATAAGTTTTTCATATATTAAATTACTTTTTTTTATTTCCTCAATTCTATTTGTTAAATTTTCTAATAAATAACCATTTACACCATAATTTCCGCATATATAATCCGTTACATATCTTGCGCATATCTTTTCAGAAAATATATCTTTGTTATCTATGTAAGATCCTGCAAATGCCACACTATCTCCAAAAAAAATTAATTTTTTTTTATTATTATAATTCTTCCATTCAAAATTAGTTCTCATACCAAGTCTATTTATATTAACTTCGTTACCTTTATATCTTTTTAAATTTTGATTGTTAATTGGATAATAATTATCAGACGTATTTTTATATAATATTGGATAACCAAATCCCGTAAATCTCAAAAAAAACTCTATTAAAATAAAAATAATAACTACATATATTGAATATCTAAGCATTAATTATTTTCTAATTTATATAATATAGAATTTTTGTTGTATAAAATTTTAGAATAATAAACTTTATTTAAATCAAATATTTTAGATACTTCTATATTTATATTTTGGTTATCAGAAATTAAAATAAATAAATTATTATTATTGTTTCTTTTTTTATCTAATTTATTAATAAAATCTTTTAGCCTATAATCATCATTTTTTATTGTATTAATATCTATTAACTCATATCTAAGTACAGGATAGAAATATCCTTTAAAATTATCTATGTTACAAACTATTACTTTAGAATATTTTGGAATTTTTGTTTGAATTTCTTCTGCTAAATATCTAATTTCATTTCTCATTTTGAAAGACTTATTCCAATACTCATCTTTTAAAATAATATTAAATGATAAAAAATTTCTAAAAGAGTTAGGGACTGTTATCATAACAATAATTGAGAGGATTATAGAATAATTAAAATAACCAAAATTATAAGTGTTTAAAATTTTTATAATTAAATACAAAATATACCCAAATATTAAAACACCTAAGTGTCTTTGCCATGATTGTTCAATTGTTAAATCTGGATTTACTAAATTATTCATTATAGCCCAGCTCACTAAAATTATAAAATATGAAATTATAAAAAGTATGTATAATAATGATGTTATAACTATGTTTTTATCACGCTTAAATACAATAGAAGTTAATATTGATATTAATATTATCCATATCCATAAATTTAATTTAAATTCATAGAATTTTAAATCTACTTGTAACCTTTCAAATATTTTATTAAAAACTAAAAAAGTTTTTGTATGATATATGCTTTTTTTAGATAGTTCTTTAAAATTTACTATTAATATTTCTATTCTATATTTATTATCAATTTTGTCCTTTCTATATTCTCTAGATATAACTTTTAATTCATTATTAATATTATAAAATTGGTTCCTATTTTGATAAATTTCTTCTGATGGTTTGTTGTACAAACTTTTTTTCAGTAATACATCTTTGTTGTGATGAAATGAATTTAAAAAATAACTTAATATTAGACAGAATAAAATAAATAAAGAATTTTTAAAATTTTTTTCTATTACACTTAAAGATATAAAAATTAGACTTAGCCCAAAAATTACAATGATACCACTAAATTTTAATGATGGTATCGTTATGAATAAAAGTATAAATAGAAATGCATCCACTTTTGATAAATTTTTTTTAAAAATCAAAAAAAGAAGTGGGATTATTAATGAAATAATAGAGTCCACATAAAGTCTGTCAAAACCAGTAGTTAAAGAATAAATTAAAAAATATATTGATACAAAAGTTAATAATTTTTTGAAAAAATTTAAATTTAAAAAGCTTAAAATATTTAAAATTAATAATACTTTAAAAAAATTATTGGCTATTAATAAATATTTTTCATTAAATATAGAGAATGAATTTTTTATAAAAAAATACTGGAATAAAGAAATAATATTTATTTTAGTGTGTGTGCCTTTATCAAGATAATCAACGTTTATTGGAAGTATATTTTCAAAAAAAGTTAACTTTGGTATTATTCCATATTCAGAAAAATCATCGTATTTATATAAAAAAAGATTTCTGCAATACCATATAATAATTAAAAATATTATAGTTACTAATAAAAATTCATAGTAGTGACTCTTTTGAAAAAAATTTTTATTTTTTAATAAAACTAACAAAATAAATGGTGTTAATAGGTAAATAATCCAGTTACTAAGTTCAAGAAATCCTATTTTACCTAAAATATAAATAAAATAAGTAAAAATTAATGAAACGATTAAATATGATTTTATAATTTGTATTTTAAAAATGTAACAAAAAAAAAAACTATAAATTGAAATTAAAAAAAAAGGAGTAATTAATAGCATTAAAAAGCGTATATTAAGTAAATAATTAGTATATATTTTTTTATAATGATTTCAATTTTAGTTCCGACATTAAATGAGGAAAAAAATATACCTTTGCTAATTAAACAATTAAAAAAGATTAAATTTAAATACGAATTAATTATTATTGATGATAATTCAAATGATAATACTGATAAAATAATAAAGAAATTTATTAGTAATAAAATCAGATACATTAAAAGAAGATCAAAAGATAGGGACTTATCTAAATCAGTATTTCTTGGCGTTAAAAAGAGTAAGTTCAATTATATAATGGTTATAGACTGTGATCTTCAACACAACATAACCAGTTCTAATCTAATGTATAAAAAAATCAAACAAAACAAAATTGATGTCCTGATTGGTAGTAGATTTTACAAAAAAAAATACTCAGGTAACCTCGGGTTGCTTAGATCAATTTTTTCTTTGTTTTTTATAATATTAATAAATTTATTCCTTAAAAAATTATCATCTGATCCATTATCTGGATATTTTATGTGTAAAAAAAAATTAGTGCTTGATTACCATAAAACTTTTTATTTGAAAGGGTATAAAATTTTGTTTGATATTATTTATAATGGAAAAAAAAATATAACTGTTGAAGATATTCAAATTATTTTTAAAAAAAGGCTTTTTGGTAAATCGAAATTAAACTTAAAAATTGTTATAATTTTTCTTAAACAATTTTTTTATACATTTTATTTAAAATTAAGTAGATAGAATTAGATTTTATTATAAGATAGATAAAAGATACTAAAGATATTCCCACTAAATGTTTTGTAGTTGCCCAACCAATTAAATGAGTTGATAAATTAAAAATTAAAATTGATAAAAAATACAATTCATATTTATTTTTTAATTTGGTATAAAATAAGAAAAAGAAAGATAATATTGTTGCCAAATACAAACATAGTTTATTTGTAATACTGGTTAATATAAATAAAACATCATAACTTACTTTTTTTTCATAACTCATACCATCAGGATAAATATTTAATAATAAAAACTTAATTTTTAAATATATATTTTTTAAAACAATTGATGGTTTATTTTTAATTTTATAATAATTTTCATTTTTATAATAATAGTAAAAATCCCACTCACTCAGTAATTCCTTTTTTATTTTATTAGAATCTAAATTATCTGTACTAAGCTTTGGATAATATTTGCTGAAATCCTCATCGATTGACTTTGACATATCATAGGACTTCCATGTAGAAATACTTTGAGCAAATGGAAATCCTCCTGTCTTAATAAAACCAAATATACCCCACGAAAACATAGCTAAAGATACAAAAAATACAGGGATAAATGACTTAATTTTATTTTTCTTAAAGTTTAAAATTACAATTAGTAAAGGTATAAAAATACAAATTACAAACATTGATTCTTTTGTCAAATATAACAAGAATAATATTAGTCCACTTAATACATATTTAAAATTCATATGCGATATTAGAGATAAAAACAAACATGCCAGTAAAATTGAACTTATCGAGTCAGCATATGAGATTTCACTAAAAGTTTTAATATTGTAAGGTATTCCTATAAAAAAAAATATTATTAGGCAAAAATGATAAAATTTTAATTTTAGTGATTTTAAACTAAAATAAGTAATAAAGAAAAATATACTGAAAAATAACAAATTCTTAATTATTACTATAACAAAAATATTTTTAGAAATACTCAGCAAAAAATAAAGCAAAAAAGAAAAGAAAGGTAGTTTTTTTAAAACAAAATCGATTTTTTGATTTGCAATTATTTGATTATCTTGAACAATAAAAAATTCTTCAGTATTAGCATATAAATTATTTTCAAATAGATTGTTTAGCAAATTTCCATAACCAAATGGTATTTTTTTTATTATTATATTTATTTCGTTATCATAAAAAAATTCAGGAAATTGTTTCAAAAATAAGTAGGAAAATATGATACTAATTAATAAAGTTAAAGTTAAATAAAATATATAAAAAATTAAAATATATTTATTTTCTATATTTTTTAAATTTTTTGATAATAAACTAAATATTTTCATCCGTTAATTATATTATAAATTAAATCTTGTGATATTGGTCCAGGCAGATATCTATTGCAAGTACCACTGCAATAAGCATTTAGATTATTTGAAATGTTATCAACATACTTTTTTAATGGCATGTTGTTTATTCTTAAATTTACAATGTGATTTGATAAAAAGTAACGAATATTATTTGAGTTATATTCCAAAATATCCTCCACAGAGTACTCATATTTTTTATATTTTATTGGAAACTTTTGAATAATTAAAGTATTTGAAATTTTAGAGTTGTAACCTTTAATTTTACCAAAAACTAACTTATGCAATATTTCCTTTAAAGTCATTGGAATACAATAATTTTTTTTTAAGTCTGAAAAAATTTTTAAATTGTAATTACATCCTCCATCATAAAAAGTTATTTTGTCATTTTTTGACAAAAAATCTGAATTATGTAATAATTCAATAATACCAAGGTTTCCAAGGCATAGAGTTGCCGATTTTGTTCTATATTCTGAATTGTTTGAAGATAAAACAATTACATTTTTTTTTATTATAATCCTATCAATTTTTTTTTTTATCATTTTATTTTTAAAATGATTTTTCTTAATTCTAAAAATTTCTTGAGAATTTTTTCTACTTAGATAATAGGTTTTATTTATACTGTCATCATCAATAAATTTTCTTACATCTAAAAAGTTATTTTTTTCAATAAAGTTTTTAAAATTTTTATTTTTTAAAAAAAATTTGTATCTCTTATAGTTTACATACCCACCCCAAATATTAGTATTTCCACCAATATTTCGAAATTCATAGAATCTTTTACTTTTTTTAATTTGATTAGTTATATCAGTAAATATTACTGAGTTTTCTGTTTTAAAATCTTTAATTAGTGCACTCAAACCACTTCCTAAAATTGAATGATTTATAGTTTTCATAATGTATATTTATATTATGGGAAAAATATTAATTATAGGTTCAAGTTACAGTATTAAAGATACGTTTTCAAAAAAATTTTTCAATAAAAATGTGAGTTATATAGGTTTTAGAGAAGCATGGAAAAAAAAAGATATTGGTTATCACGACAAAATTATTCTATCGGGATTTCACCACGATATTACAAAATATAGTTTTAAAAAGTTAAATGCATATATAAATGATTATTGTAATTTTATTGAGCAATTAACAAAAAAATCTGATAAAATTTTGCTTATTTGCACCTATGTTCCTAAACAAATCAGTTTTAGCAGAGTAGTTTTTTTTTATTATAATATTTCGAAAAATTTAATAAACAATAATTCAATAAACATTATATCTTTTAAAAAAATTTTAGATAATAATTTTAAAAATTCTGCCACTTACAAAATATTAAAATTCTTTAAATTTAAATTTACAGATCAACATGATTTAATTAATAATACTGAAATTTATTTTTTAAAAAAAGTCAACAAACCAAGGTTTTTTTTTATTTTTCTAAAAAGAATAATGCTCTTAGAAAGAATATCTAGATTATTTGATATTGATTAAATAGTAACCTAATTTTTTTGATAAGTTAAGATTCTTTAAACGATAATTTGTACATGGAGACCGGCTGTACATACATACATCTTCTGATTGATAAACATAGAAGTTTTCGCTTAATTTTATTTTTTTACTTTTAACTAAATTTTTATTAGAAAAAGAATAAATATTCGGCCAGACACTTTTATTATTATAATTATTAGATATTCTAAAAATCTGTTTTGATATTATAGTTACCAAACATAATATAAAAAAAATTTTTGATATATTTATTAAATTACTTTTTTTTACAAACTTAAAAGGATAGAAACAACTTAAAATAAAAAATGTAATTAAGTAAGAATAACCATACCTATATAATGGAAATTTTAAAAAAAACAAAAAACTCCCAAATAGAGACACAAGAAGTAAAATTGAGTACAAATAATTTTTTTCTATTTTCAAATTAGAACTATCTCTCGAGGAGATGTACTTAACCAAGATTAAAGATAAACCAAAGTATGGTAAAATTATTTTTGAAATATACACTCCATGGTCTTTAAGCCATGATTTTAGCCAGTTAAAATTCTTTATATAATCGTCCATTTCAATATTCTTTAAATCTCTCTTCGGCCAAGATTTTGACCAAGCTTCAGCTGAAGTACTTTCATATTTAATTTCTTTTATGTCAGTCCAACCTAAATATTTTATACAAGAAATCTTAGTTGGGTATAAGAAGCATCCTGATATAAGTATATTTTTTATCATCCATGAAATTAAAAAAATAGACGATAATGAATACACTATTTTCAAATCTTTTAATTTAAAATTTTTTAATATAATTAGAGCCGGTATCAATAACGCTAAAACTAAAGTACTTTTATTTAAAAAAGCAAATACTCCAATTAAAGTTAAAAAGAAATAATCATAATTCTTTTTTGATAAAACTAGTGCTGTTAAATAAAAAAAGGTTAAATGTGCTACAGCATCGTTACCAAAAGAACTGTATCGATTAATTTTATAACTTATATAAATAATAATAAACAAAGAGAAAATATTTGAAAAGTCAAATTCTTTGTTTTTTAATATTTTTAAAACTTTATTAAAAAAATAAATTATAAAAAAAGATGCAATACTAGCTAGAGGTATAACAATACCCAATTCTCTGAAAATAAAATTATTATTTATAGCCGAAGTGTACTGTAAAATAGATACATGACCGAATCTAAAATGAATATTACTTAATCCAACAATTAACTTATTTTCATTTAAAATACTTATATAAGGTAAATGATAAAGACCTGCATCTGGCCTATTAACATTTGAATAAATAATGAGCAAAAAAGTAATTAATGAAGATAAAAATAAATAATTAAATTCTTTTTTATGAAATTTAAATTTTTTTATTGTGATTAAATAAGATAATCCGAAAACATAAAGTATTGAATTTAGGACTTTGTCTAATGGAAAAAAAAAATTTAAAACCAGAGCAATAAAAGAAAGAAAAATTACTCCTAAAATTGATTTAGTATTATAATTATTGAAATTTTTACTATCATCGTTAAATCTTAAAAAATGACCATAAGAATAAAAAAGGATATTAGTTAAAAAAGAAAATATAAAAATTTTGAACATTTTTTTTAATGTAATATAAATCTAATTTAATGCTATCAATAATCATTCCTGTTTTTAATGAAAAAAATACAATTGAAAAAATTATACATAAGGTAAATGAAATAGATTTCATTAAAAAAGAAATTGTAATTGTTGATGACGGATCAAATGACGGAACAAAAGATATCTTAAGAAATAGAATTTCTACTAAAGTAAATAAAGTTATTTATCATGAAATAAATCTCGGAAAGGGGGCAGCTATTAGAACGGGCAGAAAGTATATAACTGGAAATTATACTATTATTCAAGATGCAGACTTAGAGTATGACCCAAAAGATTATAAAAAATTATTAGAACCATTTAAAAATGAAAGTGTTAATGTTGTTTATGGTTCAAGAGTATTGGGTAAAAAAAGATATTATAATAATAATTTTTCATCAACTGTGAGAGTTTTTTTTAATCACATGCTAACAATATTATCTAATTTACTTAATAATCAAAATCTATCAGATGCTCATACATGTTATAAGGTATTTAGAACAAATATTTTTAAAAGTATTGAGTTAAAAGAAAATGGCTTTAGCTTTTGTCCCGAGGTAACAACTAAACTATCAAGATTAGATGAAAAAATTGTAGAAGTTGAAATTAATTACACGGGAAGGACTTATAGTGAGGGTAAGAAAATAAAATTTTTGGACGGTATATTTGCAATTATTACTTTATTCAAATATAGATTTTTTAATTAAAAATTTATGAAAAAAAAAATAGCATTAATATTTGGTGTTACAGGACAAGATGGTGCTTACCTATCAAAGTTTTTGTTGAAAAAAGGCTATACAGTTCATGGTGTAAAAAGACGAGGATCAACATTAAATACATATAGAATTGACGATATATATTCTGATCCGTTAATAAAAAAAAATAAATTTTATTTACATTATGGAGATATTACAGACTCTATAGCAGTTTTTAATATAATAAAAAAAATTAATCCAAGTGAAATTTATAATTTAGCAGCCCAGTCTCATGTAGCTGTTTCATTTGAAATTCCAGAATATACAACTAACACGGATGCACTCGGTACTCTTAGAATTTTAGAGGCAATTACTAAAATAAATAAAAAAATAAAGTTTTATCAAGCAGGAAGTTCAGAAATGTTTGGTAAAGTTGTCGAAAGACCTCAGACAGAAAAAACTCCTTTTTACCCAAGAAGTCCTTATGGAGTAGCCAAACTTTACTCTCACTGGATTACAATAAATTACAGAGAATCACATAATATATTTGCTTCAAATGGAATTTTATTTAATCATGAAAGCCCTCTAAGAGGAGAAACGTTTGTTACAAAAAAAATTGTAAAGGCTTTGTGCAGAATAAAACAAAAAAAACAAAAAAAACTAATATTGGGAAATCTCTACTCTAAAAGAGATTGGGGACATGCGATAGATTATGTTGAAGCTATATGGAAAATTTTACAACATAATAGACCTGATGATTTTGTAATCTGCACTGGTAAACAATACTCAATAAAACAATTTATAAATTTAGTAGCAAAAAACCTAAAAATGAAAATTATTTGGAGAGGAAAAGGAATAAATGAAAAAGCATATGACAGAGAAAATAATTGTATTATAGAATGTAATAAAAAATATTTAAGACCTGCGGAAGTAGATACTTTGCAAGGAGATTATTCAAAAGCACGTAAAAAACTAAATTGGAAGCCAAAAATTGGAATTAATGGCTTAATCAAAGATATGATTGCATATGAGCTAAATTTATTAACTGATGATTACTAAAAATACTAGAATTTTTCTAGCAGGTCATAATGGTATGGTTGGCTCAGCTATATTAAGAAAATTAAAAAGTAAAAATTATAAAAAAATATTTTATATTAGTAGAAAAAAACTTGATTTAAGAGATCAAAATGCAGTTAGAAAATATATTAATAAAATTAAACCTCAGGCAGTCATTCTAGCAGCTGCTAAAGTTGGTGGAATTCATGCCAATAATAAATATAAAGCAGAATTTATCTACGATAATCTCTCTATCCAAAATAATGTCATAAATTCAAGTTATTTAGCAGGTGTAAAAAATTTAATATTTCTTGGATCTAGCTGTGTTTACCCAAAATATTGCAAACAACCTATTAAAGAAGAATATTTATTATCAAACTATTTGGAAAAAACAAATGAGCCTTACGCTATTGCCAAGATAGCAGGAATTAACTTATGTCAAAGTTATAACGAGCAATATGGTTTAAATTATAAGAGCCTAATGCCATGCAATGCTTATGGAATTAATGATAATTATGATGAAACAAATTCACATTTTTTTCCTGCTTTAATTAGAAAAGTTATTGATTCAATTCAAAAAAATAAAAATTACATAAGTATTTGGGGAAACGGTCGGCCATTGAGAGAATTAATTTATTGTGATGACATAGCTGATGCATGTATCTTTTTTTTAAAAAAAAAAACAAATAAATCGATAATAAATATAGGATCAGGTATAGAGAAAACTATTATAGAATACGCATATTTTATAATGAGACATCTTAAAGTAAATTTTAAAATTAAATTTGAAAAAAAAAAATTAAATGGAACACCAAGAAAAATATTAGATAGCAATTTAGCAAAAAATTATGGATGGGTTTCAAAGACGACCCTAGAACAAGGACTATCCATTGCAATTAATGATTATTTAAAAAAACATATTATTGAAAGAGATAAATTTAATTTTAAATAGTATAAATAATTCCTGCAATATTGATAAAATTCTAAATTATTTATATTTTTTTCACTATTATAATTGACATTCTTTTTTATCTTTGTATACGTTCAGTGCCTGGTGATTATTGCGAAAGGGAAATACCCGATCCCATTCCGAACTCGGAAGTCAAGCCTTTCTGCGCCGATGGTACTTAGTCTTAAGACTTGGAAGAGTAGGACGTTGCCAGGCTAATTTCTGATGAAAAATCTTTTAATTGTTACTGGAGGAGCTGGGTTTGTTGGTTCAAATCTAATTAAAGCACTTTTAAAATATAGTTCTTTTAAAATAATTAGTATAGACAATTATTCATCTGGATCTAAAAAAAATCATATTAAAAATAAACAAGTAAAATATATAAATGGAAATACAAAAAATATTTCAAAAATTTTAAAGAATAAAAAAAAAAAAATTAAAACAATTTTTCATTTTGGAGAATTTTCAAGAATTTATCAAAGTTTTCAAAATTTTAATAAATGTTTCAATTCAAATTCATTAGGTTCACAAGAGGTTTTTAAATTTTGTCTATATAACAAAATAAAACTTATTTATTCAGCAACTTCTGCAAGCCTAGGAAATATGGGCGATGACAAAAACTTGTCTCCTTATGCATTCACAAAATCCAAAAATTTAGAGTTACTAGAGAATTTAAAAAAATGGTTTAATTTAAAGTTTGAAATAATTTATTTTTATAATGTTTATGGCGATAAGCAAATTGAAAAAGGATCTATGGCAACTGTAATAGGTATATTTCAAAATCAATACGAAAATAACAAACCATTAACAGTTGTAAAGCCAGGCACACAAACAAGAAGATTTACTCATATATCTGACACTATCAATATTTGTATAAAAGCGTGGAAAAGAAATGAATGTTTACACCATAGTATCAGTCATAAAAAATCCTATTCAATTAAAGATGTGGCAAAAATGTTTAATTCTAGAATTAAATATTTACCTCCAAGAGCCGGAGAAAGATATGCTTCTGCATTGACAAATATGTCCTATAATAACAAGGTTATTAGATATTATGGAAAAATAAATTTGAAAGATTATATAACTTCGTTTATTAAAACTAAAAAAAAAATTAATTATGAAAATAGCTAGTTCATTAAAATCGCTAAAAAAGAGAGATTTAAATTCAAAGTTAGTAAGAAGAAGAGGAAGGGTCTATATTATAAACAAAAAAAATCCAAAATTTAAAGCAAGACAAAAGTAATTATGGATAATGAAAATCACAAAAATACTTGGAATAATTTTACTAAATTCGTGCTTTGGGGATCTGTAGCAGTTATAATTATATTAATATTAATGGCAATATTTCTTTTATAGAATGATTATAGGATCTATTTCAGAAAATATTAGTTTTGAAAAAAGAGTTGCATTAACTCCTGATATAATAAAAAAATATAAATCATTAGGTTTGGATGTTTACTTAAGTAAAGATTATGCAATTCATTTAGGTATTGCTGACGAGGAATATGAAGAGGAAGGTGCGAGTATTCTTGAAAAAGAAGAAGTTTTAAAAAAATCAAACGCAATTGTACAAATGAATATTCTAAGTGATGAAAATTTAGATAAACTTAGCGAAGGTCAAATTTTAATAGGTGTATTAAACCCGTATTCAAATAAAAAAAAACTTGAATTAATTTCTACAAAAAAAGTTAAATGTTTTTCCTTAGAACTTTTGCCAAGGATTACTCGAGCCCAGTCAATGGATATTTTATCATCTCAAGCAAATTTAGCTGGATATAAAGCTGTAATAGATTCATTTTCTCATTTTCAAAAAGCTATACCAATGATGATGACGGCGGCTGGAACAATTTCAGCTGCAAAAGTGTTAATTGTTGGAGCAGGGGTTGCTGGTTTGCAAGCAATTGCAACTGCCAAAAGAATGGGAGCTATAGTTTTTGCTACAGATGTTAGGTTAGCTTCAAAAGAGCAGGTTGAAAGTTTGGGTGGCAAGTTTTTAATTGTTGAAGGGGCAGAAAATCTTGAGACAGAAGGTGGTTATGCAAAAGAAGCTTCAGATGAATTTAAAATAAAACAAGAAGAATTATTAAAAGAAACTCTAAAAAAAATTGATATTGTTATATGTACTGCATTAATACCTGGAAAAAAAGCTCCTATTATAATAAAGAAAGATATGATTGATGTTATGTCTAATGGGTCAGTAATTTATGATCTAGCAGCTTCCCAGGGAGGCAATTCTGAATTAACAAAAGCTGGCGAAATTATAGATAATAATGGCGTTAAGATTATGGGAGAAGTAAATATTTTAAACAAACTACCAATTTCTGCCTCAAATCTTTATGCAAAAAATTTGTTTAATTTTACAAGTAATTTATTTAACAAAGATAAAAAGTATTTTGAGTTTAATTTGGAAGATGAAATAATTGAAAAAACAATGGTAAAATAATGGAAATAGATCCTTTTATATTCAGACTTAGTATTTTTATTTTATCAATTTTTGTTGGTTATTATGTTGTATGGAGCGTAACACCTTCTTTACATACCCCATTAATGTCTGTTACTAACGCAATATCTTCAGTGATAATCGTTGGAGCTATTATTGCTGCACTAGCAAGTTCAACAGAAAATATTTTCGAAATATCAAATATTTTTGGTTTCTTAGCAATAATTTTAGCTGCAGTTAATATTTTTGGAGGATTTCTTGTCACCCAAAGAATGTTGCAAATGTATAAGAAAAAGAAAAAATAGTCAAAAATGTCATCTAACTTATCAGCATTATTTTATTTAGTTTCAGGAATATTTTTTATTTTAGCATTAAGAGGTCTTTCTTCTCCCGAAACTTCAAGACAAGGAAATTATTTTGGAATTGCAGGTATGGCAATTTCAATAATTGTTACATTTTTAACAGTTGGTAATTTTGAGCAAGGTTTTATTTATGTATTAATCTTTTTATTTATTGGAGGTTCAATTGGAGCACTAATAGCTTTTAGAATACCAATGACTGCAATGCCAGAATTAGTTGCCGGGTTTCATAGTCTTGTTGGTCTAGCTGCAGTTTTTGTTGCAATTTCTGCTTTTCTAAAACCAGACGCTTTTAATTTAGGTTTAGTTGGAAATATTAAACTTGCTAGTTTAATTGAAATGTCATTAGGAGCCGCAATTGGAGCAATAACCTTTTCTGGTTCAATAATTGCTTTTTTAAAATTACGAGGGATTATGTCAGGCTCACCTATTACATTCAAAGGTCAACATATAATTAATTTAATCTTAGGCATATCAATAATATTTTTAATTTACTATTTATGTTCTACTCAATCATCAAATATATTTTGGACAATAGTCATAATATCATTTTTAATTGGTGTACTAATAATAATTCCAATTGGTGGTGCAGACATGCCAGTTGTAATATCAATGTTAAATTCATATTCGGGTTGGGCAGCGGCAGGAATAGGTTTTACTTTAGAAAATACAGCTTTAATAATTACAGGTGCTTTAGTTGGATCATCTGGAGCAATACTCTCATATATTATGTGTAAGGGTATGAATAGATCATTTTTTAATGTAATACTAGGAGGATGGGGAGCCACAGAACAATCTTCAAGTGCAAAAGACAAAGACCAAAAACCAGTAAAAAATGGTAATGCGGACGATGCTGCATTTTTGATGAAAAATGCATCCTCAGTAATAATTGTGCCAGGATATGGAATGGCTGTTGCACAAGCTCAACATGCATTAAGAGAAATGGTAGATGCTTTAAAAAAAAATGGTGTAAAAGTTTCCTATGCGATACACCCGGTTGCAGGACGAATGCCTGGACATATGAATGTATTACTTGCCGAAGCAAATGTTCCTTACGACGAAGTTTTTGAGTTAGAGGAAATAAACAATGACTTTGCTAATTGTGATGTAGCATATGTAATAGGCGCAAATGATGTTACAAATCCAGTCGCTAAATCTGATCCTCAAAGTCCAATTTATGGAATGCCTGTACTAGATGTGGAAAAAAGTAAATCTGTCTTGTTTGTAAAAAGAAGTTTATCTCCTGGGTATGCAGGAATAGATAATGATCTTTTTTATAGAGATAATACTCTGATGCTCTTTGCAGATGCAAAAAAAATGACTGAGGAAATAGTAAAAAGTTTATAAATAACTATTAATAAAATACTTATAACGTGAAATTGGTTGCGGGGGACGGATTTGAACCGCCGACCTCAAGGTTATGAGCCTTGCGAGCTACCAGGCTGCTCCACCCCGCGGTGTATTTAAATTCTATTCTTAAGCTTATTTAGTTTTTTAACTCTTTTTATATTTTCTTGCAGTATTCTTTTTTTTTTTTCAGATGGTTTTTCATAATTATTTTTAAGTTTTATAATTTTAAAGAAACCGTCACGCTGAAGTTTTCTTTTTAAAACTCTCAACGCCTGCTCAACATTATTATCTTTAACTTCTATTTTAATAACAACCTCCAAAAAGTGCGATTAAATAACATTTTAAATAATATTTGTCTATATTTTTCAAATATTACTTTTGACATTTAATGACATTCTTTCTTTATCCTTTTTCTCTTTCGCAATCCTTCTTTCAGCTTTTTCGATCGACTTTATTAAATCTTTCTGTGTAAACATTCCCATTGCAACTGGATCTTTAGGGTTAAGATTATTAAAATTCCAATAGCTTTTATTTCTAATAGAGGTTACTGAATTTTTCGTTATTCCAACTAATTTAGCAATTTGGGAGTCTTTTAAAATTTGATGATTTTTAATTAACCACAAAGCTGAATCTGGCTTATCCTGCCTTTTTGACAATGGTATATATTTTTTAACTTTGTTGTCGGTGTCTTTTATATCTAATTCAACATTAATTATATTTAGAGGTCTATTCCTATCTTTTGAAGATAATTCTATTTCTTCTCTAGTTAATTGACCAGAAATAATTGGATTATATCCAACAATCCCTTTTGCCACCTCGCCATCAGCAATACCTTGTATTTCTACTTCGTGCAATTTACAAAACTCGGCTATTTGTTTAAAAGTTAATGATGTATTTTCAACTAACCATACAGCAGTAGCCATGGGCATTAATGGTGCATTTGACATTTATTTTTTCTCAGATCTATAATTTTGAAATTTTTTATTAAATTTACTAATTCTGCCTTTATCCAAAATTTTCTGCTTTCCACCTGTCCATGCAGAATGAGATTTCGGATCGATTTCCAATTTTAGAATATCGTTTTCTGAACCCCAAGTGGACTTAGTTTCAAAAATTGTGCCATCTGTCATCTCAACTTTAATACTATGATATTTTGGGTGAATATTTTTTTTCATGGGCAGGCTTATAACAAAATTGGTTTTAAAAACAATTAAAAGTTAGTCAATTTTTTAAGCATTTTTTCATATATATTTGGATTTCCAGCTCTAATATTTATTTTATTATTTTTAAAATCACTAATGTTATTCACTTTTCCACCAGCTTCTTCAATTATTATTTTTCCTGCAGCTATATCCCATAAATTAATTTTGTTATGAAAAAAACCGTCGAGTCTTCCACAACCAACATATGCCATGTCTAGCGCCGCACAACCAGAATTTCTCAAATTTAGTTTTGGGTGTACAGATTTAATGCCATCATTATTTGAAGCAAACAAGCATTCCTCAATATTTGATTTACTCGAAACTCTAATTCTATTGTTGTTAATGAAGGAACCATTATTTTTTTCAGCATAAAATATTTCATCTTTAATAGGATCAACGACTAAACCGATAACAATTTCATTTTCTATTTGAAGCGCTATGGATATTGCAAAATGTGGAATTCCGTGTAAAAAATTTGTGGTTCCATCTATAGGATCTATAATCCAAAAAACTGATCTATTTTTATTTAAAATTTTACCTGTCTCCTCAGTTACAAATGAATAATTTTTTTTTGATTTGTCTAATTCTTCAATAAGAATTTTTTCAACTCTTTTATCAGTTTTTGTAACGAAGTCTTTTGGCCCTTTTCTTGAAACCTGTAAATTTTCTATCTCTCCAAAATCACGAATAATAACTTTTGATGCTTTTTCGCATGCTTTAATCATTAAATTTAAATTTGGTGAAATAGAGTTCATTTAAACTTTTTTAATATAATCCATAGTTCTTGTATCTAAAATTATAGTATCTCCCGATTCTATGAACGGAGGGACTTGTATATTTATTCCATTATCAAGAGTTGCAGGTTTATATGAAGATGAAACTGTTTGCCCCTTTAGAGCCACATCTGTTGTTTCAATTTTACAGGTAATTTGATTTGGAAGCATCACACTAAGAGGCTTTTCATCATGAAAATTTATTGTAACTTCTAAATTTTCACTAAGAAGAGGTCCTTTTTCGCCAACTATATTTTTTTTTAAATTGATTTGCTCAAATGTTTGTGGATTAATAAAGTAAAAATCATTTTCATCATTGTACAAAAAGGTAAATTTTAATTCCTCTAAAGAAGCTTTATCAACGGTTTCATTTGATCTAAACCTCTCATTCAGTTTGGTATTTTTATTTAAGCTTTTCATTTCAACTTGCGCGAAAGCTCCACCTTTACCTGGTTTGACATGATTTGTTTTTAATACTTCCCATAAATCATTTTTATAATTTAATATCATTCCAACTCTTATTTCGGTTGCGTTAATTTTCATATAAATTTTTTTATTGCTTCGTAAGGTTTATATTTTTTATTTTGCCAAATGTAACCTGAGATAGCTAAAAAATCTGCTTTATTCAATAAAAGTTTTTTATAGTTTTTTTTATTTATACCTCCTATGGCAACCACAGGAATCTTTACAATTTTTTTCACCTTTTTCAAAGTTTGCATACTAGATTTAAAAATAACTTTTTTTGTGCTAGATTTATAGAAAGCTCCAATTGCAACATAACTAGCTTTATTAAAGTAGGCTTTTTTTGCTAATTTAACTGAGTTATGACAAGTTATTCCAATAATTTTATTTTTTAAAATTTTTTTTGCTTTATTAATATCCATATCTTTTTGACCCAAGTGACATCCGTCAGCTTCAACTTTTGCCGCTAGATATGGATCATCATTAATCAAAAATTTCACTTTATTTCTTTTACATATTTTAAGTATTTTTTTTGCAATTATAATTTTTTTTTTTAATTTTTCTCTCTTAAGCCTAAGTTGGAAATATTTAACCTTTCCAGATTTAAGAACTCGATCTAGAGAGGCAAAAAAAGACTTATTTTTAATTTTAATTGGAGATATGAGGTAAATAAATTTTTTATTTTTGATTTTCAAAATTTTCTGACCATTTTCCTTGTGCTGCTAAAGTACACATTTTCGCTCTATGATCAAATATTTCTTGGGTCCCAGTTATATTGTTAATATCTTTAGACCAAAATTTTAAAGCACTTTGTTGAAGTGCTCTTCCATAAGAATAAGTCATTATAAAATTCGTATCATTTTTGATATTTATTTGATTTAAGTTTGCCGTAGCTTCTATTTCTGTTTGACCCCCCGATAGAAAAGCTATACCGGGCACTGATGATGGCACATCATTTTTTAAGCACTCTAAAGTAAGTTCTGCAATTTCTTCACTAGAAATTTTTTCACTAGAATTTTTTCCTGGTAATATCATGTTTGGTTTCAATATTATTCCTTTCAAATCAACATTATTTAACTCTAACTCTTCAAAACATTTATTTATTACTTCAGATGTTTTTATCAAACAATCTTTAGCAGAATGATTACCATCCATTAAAACTTCGGGTTCAATTATTGGAACCATTCCTGCTTCTTGAACTAATGCAGCGTATCTAGCTAAAGCGTGAGCATTTGACGAAATAGATAGTTTACTGGGATACTTATCACTAATTAAGTAGACACCTCTCCATTTTGTAAATTTTGCTCCAAGTTTATAATAATCATTAAGTCTATCTCTTAAACCATCTAAACCTTCTGTAATTTTTTCTTCTTCAGAGCCAGCCAATATTTTGGCTCCTGTATCAACCTTAATACCTACCAACGAACCACTTGAGTTTATTAGTTCAGGTATAGTTTTTCCATTAGACGCTTTCTGTCTTATTGTTTCATCATATAGTATTACTCCACCAATACATTTACTCATTGATGAAGATGAAAAAAGAGTCTGTCTAAAAAGCAGTCTATTATTTTCATCGGAAATTACTTTTACTGAGTCTAATCTTTTTGTCATTGTGGCTGTGCTTTCATCAGCCGCAAGTATACCTTTGCCATTTGATAATATTTGAAGAGCGATTTTGTTTAGTTCAGACATTTAATTTAATGCTTTTATACCAGGGAGTACTTTGCCTTCAAGATATTCTAAAAATGCTCCACCTGCAGTTGAAACAAAATTAAATTTATTATTCATATTTAATGAATTAATGACTGCTACCGTGTCGCCCCCACCAACAACTGAAAATATTTTTTTCCCTCTGTTTGCTATATATTTTGCAACTTCTGAGCTTCCTAATGAAAAATTCTCATTTTCAAAATAACCTAATGGTCCGTTCCATAATATTGTCGAGGAACCATCAATAATTTTTTTTATTTCATCTAATGTTTTTGATCCTACATCAAGTATCATATCATCGTCTTCAATATCTTTAAAATCTTTTTCATAAGATTTGTCATTCAATTTTTTTCCAATTTTGACATCTTTCGGAAAATATATTTTACATTTATTTTTTTCAGCATGTGTGAATATTTCTTGAATTATGTAATCAATATTTTTTTCATATAAAGAATTACCAATTTTTAAACCTTTATATTTTAATATATTATTCGCCATTGCACCTGCTATTATAATACTATTAAATTTCGGTATTAAATTTTTTATAATATTTATTTTTGAAGATATTTTGGATCCACCAATTATACATGTTATAGGTTTTTTTATTTCAGAAGTTATCTTATTAAGAGCGTTTACCTCTGCATTAATTTGAATTCCGCTGTAAGATGGAATATATTTTGTGATTTTTGATACAGAGGCATGATCTCTGTGTGAACACGAAAATGCATCATTAACATATATTTCACCTAAACTTGCTAATTTCTTTGAAAATTTATCATCGTTGGCTTCTTCTTCGGGATAAAATCTAATATTTTCAAGCAGTACCAACTCATCATTTGAATTGTTAAAAATGTTTTCTTTATTTAAATTAAAAATGTTCTCTTTAAGTAATGATACTTCTTTTTTAATTTTACTTTTAATACACAAAGATACCAATTCTAAAGAAAGTTCCTTAACTATTTTACCTTTTGGCCTTCCAATATGAGATATTATTATAATCTTTGCTTTTTTTTTTAATAAAAATTCTATTGTAGGCATAACCTTATCAATCCGGTTAGTATCTGTTATTTTTCCATTTTTTATTGGAACATTTAAATCAAGTCTAAGAATTACACTTTTATTTTCTATGTTTTCTATATTTTCAATTGATTTCATTATTTGATCTTGCTTAAATATTTAGCAATATCACACATTCTGTTTGCAAAACCCCACTCATTATCATACCAAGCTGAAATTTTTCCCATTTTATTGCCTACTACATTAGTAAGTGAGGAGTCTATGATTGCAGATGCACTATTGTGATTAAAATCAACTGAGACCAACTTCTCATCTGTAACATTTAGAATATTTTTAAGTTTCTTTTTAGATGCAGAAAATAAAGAGTTATTTAATTTTTTTACAGTAATATTTTTTTTTACATTAAATATAAATTCTATTAATGAAACATTTGGTGTTGGTACTCTCATTGCTATACCTTCTAGCTTACCTTTCAACGATGGTATAATCTGACCAATAGCTTTAGATGCACCAGTAGATGTGGGCACAATTGATTGACTTGCAGATCTCGCCCTTCTTGGATCTTTGTGAGAATTATCTAGTATTCTTTGATCACTTGTAAAAGCATGTATGGTTGTCATAAAACCATTAAGAATTATAAAATTTTTATTAATTACGTCTGCAACGGGAGCTAAACAATTTGTTGTGCAAGAAGCTGCTGAAATAATTNTATCNTTCTTNTTNATNTTNTTNTGATTTACGCCAAAAACTATAGTTTTATCNGCCATTTTNCATGGGGCCGANACAATAACTTTTTTTACCCCATTTTTTATATGTGGCAGTAATTGATCTTTAGAATTAAACTTACCTGTGCANTCNAAAACATAATCNACACCNTATTTTTTCCACTTTATGTCATTAANCANAGAGTGTTGGGTNTAAGATATTTTTTCTTTATTTATTTTTATGTAATTTNCTCCAGATTTTANTAGAGAACTAAAATTACCATGAATTGAATCATATTTTAACAAATTTGCNCAAATNTCAGAGCTNGATCTNTTATTAATATGTTTGATAATTATTTTACCTTTNTNATTTTCATAAATTGACCTNACNATCATTCTGCCAATTCTTCCCATACCGTTAATNCCAANTTTTATTGTCATTTNTTTAAATAAAATTTAATTTTTTTACTAATTTTTTCACTACTTAAACCAAAATGATCATAGACTTTTTTATAAGGAGCACTTTTACCAAAGTCCTCTATAGAAAAAGACAAGCCATTTTCAATATATTTTTCCCAAGACATTTTTGAACCTGCCTCAATTGCAAAAGTAATTTTGCTTTCTTTTAAGATTTTATTTTTATAGATATTGTTTTGTCTGTCAAAAATTTCTTGGCAAGGCATTGATATTACTTTTGAATAGATTTTTTGTTTGGCCAATTTATGACTAGTTTCAATTGCAAGATTGACTTCTGATCCTGAGGCTAAAATAGTTAATTTTATATTTTTTCCAGTCCTCAAAACCTCGTAAGCTCCCATAGAACATTGATTTTTATTACTAAAGCTATTTCTTATGGGTTTTAAGTTTTGTCTAGTTAAGGCTAATATACTAGGTGTTTTGTTGCTGCTTAAAGCAATATCCCAACATTCAATTGTTTCAGTTTGATCCGCTGGCCTTAAAACATTTAAGTTTGGAATAGACCTTAATGCAGCAAGTTGCTCTACAGGCTGATGCGTAGGTCCATCTTCCCCTAGTCCTATTGAGTCATGTGTCATTACATAAATTACCTTCNGTTTCATTATAGCAGACAGTCTTATNGANGGTTTNCAATAGTCNGAAAATATTAAAAAAGTNCCTCCATAAGGAATAAAATTACTATGAAGAGCTAATCCATTCATTATCCCACTCATTGCATGTTCCCTAACACCATAGTGAATATAATTTCCACTAAAGTTACTTGAATTAATAATTTTATGTAACTTAGTTTTAGTATTGTTTGATCCTGCCAAATCAGCAGACCCACCAATTAAAGTATTTCTCTCTTTTAATATAGCTGATAAAAACTCTTCTGAGGATTTTCTTGTAGCTATAGTCTTAAAATTTTTTATTGCATCTTTTTTTTGTTTTATAATTGAAC
>FUFK010047693.1_pt1 | contig 75753 bp, 70 predicted proteins | sample 1021851 | NCBI WGS metagenome assembly FUFK01 (sample SAMEA51879418, study PRJEB19060) | metagenome | reverse complement strand
CTCTGAAGTTTCTTCTTGTGATTCATCTGGTTCTTCCGCGACTTCAGCCGTATCCATCATTGGAAGCGGAGCAGGGGGTCCAGGAGTAGGTAAATCTGTGAGCGATTTTGGACCAGAGCGCTTCTTTGGCTGAGGTTTCTTCTTGAGCATCATTACGATTGCCCCGACCAGTCCTAGAACTACAACTCCTCCGATTATTCCGACAAGCGCCACAGTGCTCATGCCTTCGTCATCTTCAGATGATGACGAATCATCGGTTGTAGTCTTGCCACCATCGCTAGGCTCAGTCAGTAAACATCCTGGGTAATTCACATCGTCATCGAATCTTCCATCTGGTGCTTCTAGCGGACACATGTCGCCATAAGTCGCATTCTCAACGAATACTCCTGGCCATTCTTCACCCCTAGATTCATTCCATTCAGGGTTACCCCAGTTGTCACCAAATCCATCATTGTCCGTATCAAACCACTGTGTTGGGTCAATAGGGAACATATCAGGGCCATAGCCAAGCGAATCCCATTTGTTGAAGCTCCAGAAAGCATCAGGGTCTGAATATCCATCGCCATCTAAATCTGGGCAGCCAAATCGATCTATTGTTGAAGTTCCTGCATCATCTGTACAGAAATCAACATTCACTCCTTCGAAATTGTCACCAAATCCATCTCCATCAGCATCTGCCCATTGGCTCGGTTCATCTACGAATGCATCAGCACCTTGAGCAATGCTCCAGGCTATTTCAGGGTCCGAGTAACCATCGCCATCAGAATCGATACAACCTGTTCTGTCCATGCTGGAGTTTCCGAAGAAGAATGGACAATCATCAGGGTCGTTTCCTGCTGGATTATCGCCAAAGCCATCGCCGTCACCATCGCTCCACTGAGTCTCATCTTGGAAGAATGCATCTGCTGCATCAGCCCAACCATCTTCATCGAAATCAGGGCATCCTTTCATTCCACCCTGTGTTGCAGTTCCTTCTTGCAACGGGCAGAAATCGATAATGTCTGAGAAGCCATCATTGTCATCGTCATTGTCTTCACGCTGATCGATGCAACCATCACCATCGTTATCGTTAGTTGAATTCTTTCTCCAGTTTGTGATTCCATTCTTACACAAGTCAACTTCGTTGATAACACTGTCATTGTCGTTGTCATTGTCTTCGTTATCATTTCGGCAGCCATCTCCATCACGATCATTGGATTGTGAAGAATTCCAACCTACCTCACCTCTTGGACAATTATCATTTTCGTCGAAAATGCCATCATTGTCATCGTCTGGGTCTTCATTGGAATTTTCATCTTCACATCCATCACCGTCTTTGTCTGTCTGCACCGCTGAAGTCCAATTTTTTGCTCCTTGCTGACAGTCATCGACTAGGTCATCGATTCCATCACCATCATCATCTCCATCACAGACATCTCCAACTCCATCACCTTCGTAGTCTTCTTGCAACGGATTAACCACATATTGGCAGTTATCGTCTACATCTAGAATCGAATCCCCATCATCATCTGTATCCTCGTCAATGTCTCTGCAACCATCTCCGTCTAGATCACTAGAATTGTCTACTACCCAGTCCAGAACTCCGGACGGACAGTTATCATTTTCGTCGAGAATTCCATCATTATCATCATCTGTATCCTCTTCAATATCCTTGCAACCATCTTCATCATGGTCAAGTGAGGTGTTTGATTGATTCCAATTCAAGAATCCATATTGACAATCATCAAGCACATCGTGGAGTCCGTCATTATCATCATCGGTATCACAAGCGTCTCCTTTGATGTCAGAGTCAAAATTGCTTTGATTTGAATTCGCAGTGTTAAGACAGTTGTCTGTATAATCAGTAATGCCGTCATCATCCTTGTCATGTTGGAATACCCAAACGAATATATCTTGGTCTGTAGCACTTCTTGGAGTATCTCCAAACCATACGGTTCCACTGAAATCTCCTCCTGAAACGATGGTTCCATCATCCATAGCAAGTAGAGCTCCAACAGTATCATTGCCAGCGCCACCAATACTCATCGACCATTGATAATCTGAATTGTTGTCTACTTGAGCCATGAATCCATCAAGATAGATGGTGGAACTATTCTTCTGAAGTGTGTTGGAACCAAATTTAATCTCGTTTTGGTGCCATCCTCCGAATTGGACTTGTCCTTTGGGGTTCACAGATAGCGACTGGATTCTATCATCTCCCGAGCCACCTGCGTGGTAATCCCAAATTTGTGTACCACTCGCATCATATCTCAACAAAAGAACGTCCCAACTGCCCTGTCCAGTAACTGCACCACCGCTCTGTTTCTTGTAAGTCATCAGGAAGTTTCCACCAACAACTACTCCGCCATCAGGGTGCATGACCACATTGTTGAAGTAAACTCCACAACTAGTACCAAAGCATTGTGTCCCACCTGTGTTTTGTCCCCAAATGAAATTACCTGAATCAGAATATTTTACTAAGAAACCAGCATATGTAGATTGAGGGTTGGACGAGAAAGAACCACCACCCCATTCTTCACTACCAGTATTGTAACCGACTATGTAAGCAGAATTTGTACTGCTCTCAACTACAACCTGATATGGAACTGAGACACCACTGCCATAGGAATTATCAGCCCAATCCCATAGATTGGCACTGACGTTGTAATACGCTATGAAAAATCTAGGTTCTTCCGACCCGTAATCATCATTCAATTGAGTTGCATCAAACTCTGTAAAGTTTTGATAATATCCTGTGACGTACAGGTTATCATAATTATCTGCTGCTAAATCCCAACCGACATCCACGTCAAAACCACCGAATTTCATTGCCCAGTCCCATTGACCAGTGGTGTTTACTCTTGCAATCCATCCATCGAAACCTGTTGTAGAAACAGTTGTATTTCCAAAGTTGACATCTCCCTGAAAGTATCCTGTACCGTACACATTGTCATTGGAGTCAATTGTTACTCCTCTACATTCGTCATAATACAATGCAGTACCTGCTGAAACAGCCCATTCCCATGTGCCATCTTTGGTTAGCTTTGCAATCAAAATATCTCCTTCGCCTTCTGTGTAAACTTGAACTGCTCCGAACTGTGAGGCTTGATAGATTGTACCGCATACAATGATATTACCTTGAGAATCGAATATCATTTCATAAATCTCGTCATTACTCTGAGAACCGCCTGCTGCAGACCAATTAGTGTTAGTTCCACGCGCCAATCCTGCTGCATTGAGAGCCTCTATTTGTCCGAGTGTTAATTCCGAATCTTCGATCAACCTTGGGTCAGAATTTCCCGCTTCATCTCTCTCAACGACTATTGGAGAGTCGGAAATTGCAGGGATGATTGACAGGAGAAAACAAGTCAGTATACCAACTGCTAGAGTTCTGCGCATGTGTATGCGTAGCAGCGACCCCTCATCAAGGCAACGCCCCTATGGGGCGTTATCAGACAAAGGGTGGGCGAACGATTACAGCACGTACTTTTTTTCGTGGAGATGCAACAATCATTACTTCATCGCCAGGTGAAACCCCTGCGATGTAGCCCATGCCGATTCCGGTTCTATCTAGCGAAGGAGCTGGAGCGCCGCTAGTCAAGGTTCCAATTTTGTTTCCTTCCAAGTCTTCTACCTCTTTACCGCCACGAGGCAGAGGCCCTCTCTCAAGTTGTTTAACTCCCCATAGTCTTGCATCTTCAGGTGCATGTGAAATGACACGATTTCGACCCACAAATTCGTGGTCTACATCTAAGCCGAACGGCACATTGGTTTCCCAAGAATCCCTATGCAGCAATGTATTGTCGTCTAAATCAGGAGATGCGAAATCAACACCTGATAGCAGATATCCCTTTTCTAAGCGAAGAGTATCTCTCGCACCTAGTCCCACAGGCGTTGCACCTGCCTCGACTAAACCACGCCAAAGTGCTGGAGCATCAGCGTTGGAAATGAAAATCTCGTAACCTGCTTCTCCTGTGTACCCAGTACCTTGAATCCAGCCACTAATTCCAAGAGGATTTTCTTGGATCTCAGCCCATCTGAATCTTCCAACATGATTCTGACCAAGAACTGATTCACAATAAGCTCTAGCCTTTGGCCCTTGTAGAGCAATAATGCTAGTTTGTGGCGATAAGTCCTCTAAAGTAATCGAGCCATCTTCTGGCAATAACGAATTGAACCATTTCCACATGACTGGCACCATACTAGCATTAGGAACACCTAGTATTTCTTCATCGGATACAACAGCGAAAATCATGTCATCGATTAGGAATCCATCATGGTCGAGGAAATGAGTATAAGCACACCTTCCAGGCTCAATCGAAGAGCATTTTTGAGTAGCGATTGATTCTAGCCAATCTCTCACGCCGGGTCCAGAAAATCTGAATGAACCCATGTGAGAGACATCGAACAAACCGGCATTTGAGCGGCATGCCAGATGTTCTTCGGAGATGTTTGAGTACCAGATGGGCAATTCAAAACCATGGAAGTCGACAATATTTGCATCTAGGGCAAGATGCTCTTCGTATAGAGCGGTGCGAACAGGAGCCTGTGCTGCCATGACTTTGTGTCAGTCGATAAGGCATTAAATCATCACGCATGATAGACTGAAGTTTCATTTGCGCAGAATTGACCAATTTTTGCGACCTAATCCTTCTAGTGCAACCCCAGTAAGTATGCCCCACGCAATCTCAGATTCAATCTTCAATAACAGTATAACTGCCATCGCAATTGCAGCGATGATCCAGTGATGTAGCCATATTGATTTGCTGCGAACGTGAAATTTGAAATTCTCAGTGACCCATCTTGTAAATGCGAATGCTGCGATAATTGCCAATGAGTAGTAGGCAAACTCCATGTTCAATATTGAACAGCCGGAGGTATTCAAGTTTCGCCTCAGTATGCCACTGGTACAGGGTCAAGCATGCGCCACAAGTACCAGCAGGCTGCAGTTCTGTATGGCGCCCATCGTTTTGCGACTTCGAGGACCTGTTCTTTTGTTTCAGCTTCTGGCACCAACATTCTGACCGCCTTTACCAGTCCAATGTCACCTATACTGAAAACATCGGGCCGCAACAAACTGAAGATCATCAACATCTCCGCAGTCCAAGGACCAATTCCCTTGAAGCGGACGAAGTGCTTGTGAACTTCAGCATCGGTCATTTCATCCCATTTGGGCGATAGAAAATCATCAGGATTTTGGGCGACTCCTAAGATGTAAGTCGCCTTGGATTTGGTAAGACCACAACCAGCGATTTCAGCGTGAGTAAATCTGCTAACCTGTGAAGGAGTGATTTCACCTATCTTTTCATTAAGCCTATTCCAAATCGATTCCGCAGCGATTACTGAAATTTGTTGACCCACAATTGAATTGACAAATGTTGCAAACAAGTCTCCTTTACCCTCTAATGAACCCCCTTGGTATTTCTTTACAATCGGACCCAAGTATTCGTCTTTGGATAGGAACTCTACAGCATCATCCCACCATTGTGGTTTACCTTTCTGCATGAGAGCACCTTTCGTTTTCAACTAGAAAAGGGGATGTTTCGAATTATGTCATTACCAATCGAGGTGATTTCATCAACAAATCGATCTAGAGTTTCTCTTGAAACTGATGGGTTAGCAACGACTGGGCGCAAGATGATATCATCTCCAATATTTGATTGAGATACCATGAAATTACCAGATTTTACTAGTCTCTCTCTCAACTGTTCGTTTACTGAGTTGTGATCGATACCTTGCTTGGTAAATCTGATACATACATTCGACCAAACTCTTGAAGACATCATTTCCAAATTCTCATTCTCCTCAACTAGTGACTGAAGGTAATCGGCTAGCTCGACATAATTATCTACTATCCTTGCCCAACCAGCATCACCTTTTTCTCTCCACGCAAGGAATAGTTTCAGCGCATCATTACGGCGCCCACACTGTAGACTTGTTCTACCTAGGTCTACATCTTCTGCGTCTCCTAAGAATAGATAATGAGCAACATTTCCATGTGAGCATATTTTCCGTAATATCTCTGGGCGCTTGATTAAGAAAGCCGAACAGACTAGAGGCACACCCATCATTTTGTGAGCATCCCAACAAACTGAATCAGCCAATTCGACTCCATCGATCAACTGCCTGTGCTTCGTACTGAATAAGCATGAACCACCCCAAGCAGCATCTACATGTAACCAAATTTTCTGGTCAGCACATATTTCTGCGATTTCTTTTACAGGGTCGAATGCACCTCTAACTGTAGTTCCAGATGTAGCTACAACGCAGAATGGCAACTGGTTGTTCAATTTTGAGCGCTCAATCTCTTCGACCAATTTGTCGCATCGCATTCTACCATCTGAGTCACATGCAACTTTGATTACATTATCAAATCCAATGCCTAGGACATTTGCCGCCATCAAAACAGAATAGTGCGACTCTTCTGAAACAAAACAGACAAGTTGTTTGCCATTGAAACCTCTCTGTTGTCCCAATGGGTCTACTTGATGGCGAGCACACATCATTCCGATCATGTTACCATTGGAGCCTCCTGTCGTTAGAGTACCATTGCCATCACTAAATCCAACAATCTCGCACATTCTTCGAATCAGGGCTTGCTCAATCAGAGTCGCAAGCGGAGATAACTCGTAGGTGTACATGGAATTGTTAGCTAATGTTGCAATTACCTCTCCTGCAAATGCCGATAAGTTGAACCCACCCCAAAGTGGATTCATGAATCCAGGAGCGTTTGTTTTCACACTATGCTTCAAGAATTGATCTATGTCATCCAGGGTGTTTTCCAACCCCATGCCTTCAATCGGAATATTGAGATCCGCAATTTTTCGTAGACTAGACTGAGGGATATGCTCGACTATTTTTTCAGTACCTTCCAGGTAAGTGCGGATTCTAACGAGAACTTCGTCCAAGTAATCACTGGTAATGGAATCCACAGTATCCACTAATTGTGTCCACTGATAGACGGGTTTAGAACCCTGCGCTATAAGGTTCAACAAAAATTAACTCGAAAAGAGCCGATATTTGGACTTAAAGAGTTTCANTGGCCTTTTTCTGCTCAACGCATATGCTCTTATGCAAAATGAATTAAATGCTTAGAAAATAATTCTGATTGCCAATTTTGAAGAGAAATATTCGAAGCTGGATGCCGTTATATTGCTGAATGTTATACAAAGGAAACATCCAGGTTTACGAGAAAATACACATAGTACGCAGTGTGCCGTTTGCGAAAATCATTCGCTATTGATTCGTGCTAGTTTCCTGATCTTGGTTGAGAAACTGTATGCATTCTGCATTTTTCCCTAGGAACATTGAATAGTAGCGGCCACTACGACAACCCATGTTAGGCGCCGATGGCTCTGCGTGGCTTGAAAGACTGCACATGCAACTTGCTAGAAATTTGAAATCATCAGGATGGTCGCAGGCTGAAATTGCCGATATTTTAGGCTCAACGCAGTCAACAATATCCCGTATGGCACATCGCGAATTGCCAGAAATGGCAGGAACTTCTGACGAATCAACAATCGATGGGTGGGCACACGAGATTTCTCTTGCTCTGAGACAACTTGGCCCCGAAGCAAAACCCAGCCGCACCCGATTCGTCATGGAAATCGCATTTTCCCCCGGCCAAGTCCTGCGATTTGACAAGTCACTAACAGGAACCGACTTAGATTCAGACCAAGAACAAACATCACTATTGAAGCGACTTGAATGGGCAGTATCCAGAGTCGATGTTAACCGGCTAAAATCTATGATGCCTGCTGTAGGAATGAATATCGCTTGCTGTCTCGAAACAGCTAGGTCGACGGCAGAGGTCGCAGCATTCCCGGGAAAGATAACTATTGTTGAGGATAAAATCCGACACCATGAAACCCCAAGGTTTGGAGCATCGAAGCATCTTGCAAGCATGTTGATGGATGCAAGAGTGTACGATAATGCAAAAACTGCAATTCTAAATGTTCACCCAGGAGATGACATTGACAAAATCGAAACCATCTGCGAAGATATGGACTTGAACTTAACTTTCGCACCTGAAGGTAAATTGGTCCCGCATCAAGGAATAGATGTCATTCTTGATGAAGGCGGATTCGGATGGGAACCAGCTCTCTACATTCTCGCTCACAACCCACTCGAGTTAGTGGATAGAATGCACAGAATAATCGGGAAATTATGAGGTGGAATTATGAAAAATAAAATTGTAATGATGAGTATATTTATGTCAACAATGATGATTGCAGGATGCATTAGTGAAGCTATCGAGGATAGTGTAAATGATGAGGTTTCAGAACCCGAAGAATATGTTTGGGAGGATGACGGAGAACTTGTAATCGTAACATATGACGTGTATGGTTTGACAGATGAGATGCTATCGGAATTCGAGAATCAAACTGGATATGAGATCAACCTGATGAAATTGGATGATGCTGGCTCAGTGTTAAGTCATCTAATGCAACACAAAGGTGCTCAGATTGCTGACTTGGCTATCGGCTTAGACAACACCTACTTGCAAACTGCAATAGACAATCAGCTGCTGTGGGAACATTTCGCCAACATTTCCAACATCAAATCGGATGCATTAGATCCATACAACGGCCCACTAGCTGCTCCATTCGACCATGGTTACATGTGCTTGAATTATGACACAGAAATGGTAGATGGAGAAAACTTGACTGTACCTACAAGCCTGTGGGACCTCACCAATGAAGAGTGGAATGGAAAGGTAGCAATTCCTTCACCTGAGACAAGCAGTCCTGGTCGTGCATTCATGACAGCTACTGTGGATTATTTTGCAAATGATGAAGACAATCAAACCGACTGGACTGACTGGTGGACTGCTATGTCAGCAAATGATGCAACCATAACAACAGGTTGGTCTGAAGCATATGAAACTCATTACACGGGAGGCTATGGAGAGTACACTGAAGGATATGTCGGCGATGCACACATGGTAGTATCTTACTGCCATTCCCCTGGAGTTGAATCATGGTACAACGGAAACTGGACTAAGTCAGCTGCACTTGACCTACCTAGAGCAGCATTCCACCAAGTCGAATACGCCAGTGCTATCGAAGGAGGTAATTTGGATGCCGCTTCGGCATTCATTGAGTATTTGCTAACAGAGGAAGTAAATACAAAAATGCCTACTGAGAATTTCATGTATTCTGTTTTGAATGATACAGACCTTCCGGAAGATGCAGGTTACCGTTATCATTCAACTGTTCCAACAATGGCTGCTAATGTTAGTTCTAACGATATTGCATTGAACATGGAATCTTGGCTAGAAGATTGGAATGATGCGATGGTTGCTGCTTGAAATGAATAGCAAGAACATAGGTTTGTTCGCAGTTTTCATTTACACAGCACTCATATTAGTACCACTATGGCTAGCAGTAGACAGGTTAATCTGGATTGCAGGTTATGATGTCATAGATTGGATTCAGTCTTTAGAAAGGAATTTTGTTTCACAAGGAACCTATCAATTTACTCTATTGCAAGCATCCATCTCCACTATTGCAACCTTAGCGATAGGAATCCCAATTGCATGGCAGTTAGGTAGATACAAATGGCCGCACGACTACCTAATTCGCTCCATTTTAACAATGCCATTCGTAATGCCATCAATTGTTGCTGCGATGGGATTCTTACATTTGGTGGGTGACAATGGGCTCGACATACGCTCTGAACAGAGCACCTGGTTTGCAACTCTTATCATCGCACATGCTTGGTTCAATCTTTCTCTTGTCATAAGATTCTGTGAGCCAGTACTTTCGACCTTGGACCCGCAAATGGAGGAGCAGATGTTGCTATTGCCCGCAGGAAAAACAAGATTCGGTAGATTCCGAAATTTGTGGTTTCCACTGTTAATGCCTTCAATCGCTGCTGCTGCATGTATGACATTCGTATTTTCATTCACATCTTTTGCATTAGTTCGATGGATTACACTTGGCGAAAATACATTGGAAAGTATGATGGCAAGCATCGGTTCTTCTGCGGGAATAAATGGTTACATGATTTCGCGCAATGAGATAATTTTGGGTTCATCATTAATTCAATTCACAATTCTATTGCTATCGTTATGGTTGATGTCGACTCTACAGCACAAGCGCCAGAGTAGACTTCCAAAAGCTTCTGAGTCAATTGTAAAGAAGGAAAACAGTGCTGGTTGGTTTATTGTGTTGCCCGCCATCATTTTCGCAATATCTCCACTAATCACTCTAGTAATTTCGTCGTTTAGAATCCGTGAATCTAGCGCAAGTGGTACAAGTTACAGTTGGAGCACTGCGGGTTGGGAATATGCATTCACTTCTACCAATTCATTGCCTTCTGCATGGGATGCATTGTTCAACTCCTTGGGATATGCTTTAGTCGCTCTTATGATTGCTTTACCATTGGGTTGGATGCTTGCTCAATATATCTGTGACTTGGAGAAAACTCGGCCCCGTTTAGCACGATTATTAGATGTATTCACCATGCTTCCTTTCGCTGTTTCAAGTGTAATGATCGGCCTTGGAGTGATGCTTGGAATGATTAGAATCGATGCTGAATTTTTCTATTCTCTATGGCTCACTCCAGCGCTAGCTCATGTAATGATAACAACACCATTTGTAGTCAGAATCATCCTGCCTGCTCTTAGGTCGATTGACCCAATGTATGACGAGTGTGCTAGGACTTTAGGAATCTCTAAGCTCAGACGATTTTTCACAATCAAAGTCCCAATGCTCCGAGGTTCAATCTTGATTGCGACAATATTCACTTTAGCGATGTCAATGGGAGAATTTGGGGCATCATGGGTTGTTACTAGGAACTCTGAATGGACTACATTGCCAATAATGATAGATTCATTGCGCTCGATTCCATACAACAATTCGCTTACTGCACCAGCTGCAAATGCGGTGGCATCAGTTCTAATGCTGATCGCATTATTGCTATTCATTTCAACTGAGAAATTTAGACCACGTAGAGATGGAGGGATGTTCTGATGTTATCATGCAAAGGATTAGTAAAATCATTCGACAAAATGCTATTTGAGGATTTTAATTTAGAACTGCAATCGGGAGAAATTGTAGCAATAACCGGACCAAGTGGTTGTGGTAAGACAACACTATTGCGATGCATATGTGGACTTGAGGATTTGGACGAGGGCCGGATTGAGTTAGATGGTAGAGACATAACTTGCACTCTAGCAGAAGAGAGAGGCATTGGCTTAATCTTCCAGAGACCTGTGCTCTTTCCTCACTTAGATGTGAAGGGAAATCTTAAGCTAGGCTCACAAGATTGCGATGTTTCTGCAACCTTAGCAGAGGTCGACCTAATCGGATTTGAAAACCGTAGAGTTGAGACGCTATCAGGTGGAGAAGGGCAAAGAATAGCACTAGCGAGAGCTCTATTGGCCAATCCATCAGTATTACTCTTGGATGAGCCTTTCAGTTCACTGGACGAAGAACTGTCTGACAAACTTCTATCTGATGTGAGGGGACTGTTGAAAGGAAGAAATTGCCCTGCGATTTTGGTTACTCATAACCATGATGTTGCAAAGAAATTTGCAGATTCGGTAATCTCGATGGAATGACCGTTACAATCATATGCTACCCGGTTGTAAATTAAATTGATAAGATGGTGGCAGGAGGGCTTGATGTTGTACCGTATATCCGAGGAGTGCAATTAGTTCTCATAGGATACAATGGATACACAAAGGGTTCTAGATTCGAAAACGACAAAATGGTACGTGATGAAATTGTACGTGCAGTTGGCCGAGTTCGAAGCCACATGCAGAATATTTTCGACAGTCAATTCAAAGCGGATAACCTTGATATTGCCCGAGCTGCTAAACAATGTATTGAAGAGTGTGATTATCTAATTGAAGACGTTCAAAAATCAGTATCGGGCATGGAACATGCATTCCTCTCAGGCCAAAGGTCTCCTTCTAATCGTGATTTGAAGAAACTGATTAAGCACGACCATGATGTTATTGAAATGGTAACTAAAGCAGTTAATATTGCAAATAGTGCAGAACTTTCAACGGCCACATCTGATGGCAACGCCCAGCAGCTAACAATGCAGACAACGCAATTGGTCACGAGTTGCAAAGGATTTTTTGGTGCAAGAGCAAATGTTCTTGCTGGACTGAAACAAAAGAAAGTGAAGAAGTGATATTATGAGCGATTACAAGTGGAGAGACAGTCCAGATGTTGTAGCCAGATTGGTTAACGCAGACAAGATACAAACATTAGCGACACAACAAGTTTTGCTAAAGCCAAACGAAGCGTGCGCACTCATTGTAGACGGGAGAATCGGAGATGTACTGACTGAAACATTGCTGAAGAGCATGGCAGGGGGTTTCACCAGATGGATAGGTGACAAAATCGGTGTCACCGCCAATGATAGGCGCTTGCTGTTTGCAATGACTGGACCTATGGATTATTGGATACCATTCGAAGGACAGATTGCTGATGGTGAAAAGGTGACTGGATTCGCAAATTTGAGAATGCGAATGGACCTAGAGGACGTTCCAAAATTACTGAATTATTTTGCAAATAATGCCCCAACACTGACACGGGATGGTGTAATCAACATTATCGCAGATGAAGTAAAAGCAAGAGTTGTCACGCCCTCTCTAGCATCTTGCGAAAATGCAGCTGGACTAAGAAGTGCTTCATTCCTTGAGAGATTTGAGATGTCTGCTGAAAGTGGAATGAGAAACCTATTGTCAAACCTAGGGTTCACTCTACTGAAGGCATTCCCAATAACAAACCCAACCGACATGGAACTAGTACAGAGACACCGTGCAGCCGTACAAGCGAAGATTTCAGGCGATGAGGCGAATGTCGAAGCCCAATTAGCTCACTATGCTCAAACTGAAGCATTGACTCTTGCAAGGATTGAATTGGAAAACAATGTTGCTAGGGCGCATGCTCGTGGCCAGGTAAATCTAGAACTGGAAAATGAGTTGAAAGATCTACGTGCTCAAGAAGCAAAATGGAACGCAGAACTAGATTTCAAGCGTGGTGAAATGGAAATTCGAGTTGACGAGGCCGATGCTAAAACCAAGAGAGCCATGGAGATGTTTGCCGAAGTCCAAGCACGTAAAGCAGAGAGAATTTCTAACCAACAGGAATTCCAAAAACAAAGAATGGATTCTCAAAACCAATTGCAAAAGGAAATTATGGAATTGGCTGCTCAACATGGTGCTCTAACTCCGGAAGTTGTACAAGAGATGCTGAGGCAACAAACCGCACAGAAAGCAATAGATGGTAAGGAAGAAGATACTGAGTGATTTTCAGTACTTTGTTGACGGAATCTACCGATTCCATGAATAGAGAGATGCTATCGCCGAAGCATGTTCATGCGCCCGTGGAAGCTTTGGCAACCACACTGGCGCGAAAAAGAAAATCGCCGGTTATTTTGGTACACAATTCTAACCTTAATTTTGGCAATGGCTCTGCCCTACTCTGTCATCAACCACATCATGGGATATTTTGACAGGTCGGTTATGGACCCAATAATGCCAATAGATTCTATGGTTCCGTTCATTGGCTGGTCATTTGTAATTTATCTCAGCCTGTATCTATACTATCCTGCAGCAGCATGGTTTGGGCGAGAGAATGATGCCAGGATTCGAGAAATGTTTGCATTTTATCAAGCATTATTTGTGATGACATGGGTCGTAAATCTGATCTTCATCCTGTTTCCAACGGAAGTCTACATTCGTGACCAAATTCCTGCAGATGTTAGAGCAGGAGAGGGTTTCTGGGGATTCTGGTTTGGTGACCTGATGCACAAAACCGACCATCCGTACAATGCATGGCCGAGTTTGCATGTGGTTCAATCCCTAATGATTGTGATGCTGCTGCGATATTGGAAAATTGCAGTTGGATGGAAGGAAGTCTTACTTTGGATTGCTTGGGTCGCTCTGTGTATTTCTGTGATGACCACAAAGCAGCATTTCTTCTTCGACCTAGTTACCGGTATCGTTACTGGTATTGCATGTTGGTATTGGATGTGTATTCCTGCGATGGAAGCATCAACAAATGAGGAATGGGTCGAATCTTTCGCTTCAAACGATTAGTTTAGGCGTAAATTATCGATACAGAATGGCTTACTGATATAGAGTCTTGACCTTCTTCATAATCTACACTCAAGTCATGCAACAGATAAGTGTTGAAGTGAATGGTATTCCAAGTAACCGATTCACCATCTTCGACTTGTTCACTATAGCTCTGACATGTATCGTCGAGTTCATCGGTGATCTTCCAAGTGAATTCAACTGATTGACCGCCGCCAAAATCTTCTAGAATACTTGGGTTTTCTACGGTAGAAATAACCTCGATGTAACTAGGATGCACTCCCTGATTACTTGGAATAGGATTGAATGGCATCTTTTCAGGACTATTTGTGTCTTCTTCAACCCAGTTCATCTGTAAGTCAATACGGATTGTTTCAGTGGAAGATACTCGGTTTTTATCATCATCAATTGCGTATGCTGTAAGATTGAATAGTCCGTGCTCACTAAATTCGACTGAAATTTTGGAGTCGCTTTTTGCATTAATCTCAATCGCCTCCCTATCTCCTTCAAATGCGATGCCAAACCGATTTAATGGGATTTCAGATTTTGTATCTGAGAAATTTACTACAACAGTCACAGACTCCAAACTAGTCAACTGGCCATCAACATATGATTCGACAACTGTGCCATTGAGAATACTATGGTTCACTTGCAAGTCTAAATCCACAACTTCATCTCCGAAGGAAATGCAGCCCGGGAGAATCATTCCACAAAGCAAGATTAAGACCAAAATCGACCTTAAACCCGCCATGGTTCTTCCACATTTTTCAAATTATAAAACTCCAATTCCCTTTTGTATGAATGGATAGATACAGATAGAAATGATGACATAGCCTCGATAGATTAAATTGCATCGGATTTGCTAAGGGTAATGAGCAAGATGCGTAGAGATATGAATTCGGATGATGCTAGCCAAGGCATCAGTGCGATGATCATATTCGTTTCAATCATCTTGATGACCTCAATTATCTCTGCTGTAGTCATTGGATTTGGCGAAAAGGTGTTCGCTGAAACAAAGACTGACGCTCAAGAAAACGTGCCAAGTGTCAAAGGTATTGTCAATATTGTAGTCTTTGAGATATTCACATTAGGAGCTAATGATGAATTACACATCGTATTCGAGTTACCCTACATCGAGAATGCAGTAGGCGATTCTGATGTTGCATGGGTCGTAATGTGTTTCCCGACAAACCAAGGTGGTGGACGGCAAACCATGCACTTCGACGAAGGTGACTTCACTCTTGCAACCGACTTAGATGGGGACGGCTTAACTGCAGCAGATATTGATGAATTTGAACCAGCAGTGACATACCGGATGATTATGCAATTGTCAGAATGTGACCTAGACGCTGTTGATGATGCTAGCCTAGTGATAATGGTAGAGAGAGGACGTACTCAGGAATGGCAGATGAACATAGGAAGTGCTCCCTACCAGGGCCAAGACCTGAACTGAGGTGACATGATGCGAAGATTACGAATAGATTCTGACATCAAGGGTGCTGTTGGTTTGGGGGCAATGATTATTTTTATTGGAATGATTTTACTCTCTGCAATTGTCTCATTCACGATTATTCATATCACAGAAGAACTCGCCCAAGACAGCCAAAATACTGCTGAAGATGTAAGGCGTGATTTCGCCAACTCGGTACTGATTACTGGCGCATGGGTGTATGATAACCAAGATGACATGTTATTCATGATGGAATTTGGTGCTACAGGGGACCCAATTTCTCGAGTCGATGTAATCTATGTATTGACATGTACAGAGCCTGATGGAACCTTCCATTACCGTTCTGCAGCCTTAGGTGACTCGAGAGGCGGTTCTCCAATTTATGTTTGGAGAGTTGGTGATGATGGACCTGTTAACAATCCTGGATTCACTAATGTCGATAACTTCGAACCCGGGGCTCGATATTTCTTCACCTTAGATGGAGGCACACAAGCTAGCCCTGGAGGTGCTGCTGGAGAATGTGGTCCACCCCACCTAGATACTCATGGAATTACTGCTAATTTGTGGTTACATATNCCAGATGGTCCATCAACTCATCAAATTTTAGCACTGTCAAATGGACGTGAGATTGGCTCTCAAATTATCTGAGATTACATCCAACTCGCAATGAGTTCTGGTTGAGTCAAGTAGAATGTTAGCGCAATTCCTGCCATCATCATCATCCAGGCTCCTATCGCCTTGATCAGTCCAGTGGACCTGCGTAGAATATTGATGAATCTTTGTTGACCCAAGCCTACCACGGTAGTAACTGCAATCATCAGCAAACTGACTGAAAGCATCAGACCTGCTAGTCCTGTCCATGTTGCAGTTCCTCCGATTAATGCAAGATATGCTATGAAAGGAATGACTGCTGCCGCAGTACAGTCGATGGATGCTGCAGAATATCCAATACCCCACAGATACATATTGCGTCGAGGTGTAAACTTTTCATCCATCTCTGTTGTGGAATACTTGTCAACAAGTTTCTGTACGAAGCCAAGCAAATGAGCAGTCCCGCCGGTTAGCATGAACGCACCCAGAACGATTAGAAGAATCGCTACTGCAAGCGCAAAATAGTGTAGGACTCCTGACAAATTGATTATGCTTCCAAGTCCGAGAACAATAAATCCAATGATTGCAAAGAAGGTTAGTTGTCCTAATGCTGCCAATCCACCAAGAATCCAATGCGCTGGCATTTTACTCTCGAGTTTTCCTGCCTCCATCAGTTCATCTTCACGTTGACCTAAGCCGACATAGTATGAGATGTAGCCCGGCAAGATTGGGAATGCGCATGGTGAGAAATACACCAATACTCCGAGCAATAATCCCATTGTGAAAATCGCTCCAGCAGAACGGTCGACTTCCGCCAAAGAGAACCTCATGTCTTCGGCATTGCCATCTGCAGCTGCTAGAACTGCGGAATCAAATTCACCCCATCCTCCTGTTGGAGTTCCAGAACTCTCCTTGGCAACGATGTATCCTTCATGGTCGATTACAAGAGCGACAGGTATCGCTTGGGCCTGGTATTCTTCAACCATATCTCCTCGAGTGAACTCAATAATCTCCCAAGTTATGTTTCCTTCTAGTGTAGTCTCGATTGTAAAGTTCACAGATGAGCCTTCCTCAATCAGTATATCGATTCCTTCTGTATCGACATCTAAACCATCATTGTCAGTCAATCCTTGTCCGATATCGAAGCACGAGACCTCTTTTGCTGAGTTGTTTACTTGCGCTTCAATACAATATGTACCATCATCAAGATCTAATTCTGATGAGTTAACGCCAGAATGAATTACATCTGATTTTAGCACAGAGTCGGTTTGACCAGTGGCTACAACCCAAGGCATGTGTGCATCTGAATCAGGGTCGCCAAATGTATCGTTTAGCATGTCTAGAGATTCTACTGAATACCACATTCCAACTGAAACAACTATGATTTCATAATCTCCATCATATTCACGCCAGTCATCGACTTTTTTCTCTAAGTGAGCCTGTACAAGGTGACAATTGGCACAGTCAATCGCCATGAAATCAACGACCACAACCTTGCCACGATGGTCAGATAATTGGAACCAACCTGTCTCGTTCACATACCCGCTTTCTTCGACTGAACGGTTGACGGTTTCGACCTCAAAATCTGGTGCTAATCGAATGTTATCTCTATCGACGCCGTAGCCAGAAGAAGCGAAATCGAACATGGAAAGACCGGCATAACCGATTATCGAAAAGAGGACTATTCCAATTCCAAGTGCCTTCCAAGTGGTTGAATCTTTGAAAACTCCGAGGTCAATTCCGAACTTTTCCTTCAGACCCATACGATAATCCTAGCGAAGAAGAGTTATCAAACTCTCGCAGATTTTGCGCTAGCGATTATTGCAAAACTTTCTTTCCTTTTCCTGCCCAAAGTACAATTCTAAAGCAAATTCCACCCACAATAACGCCTACTGCGCCGGACAAATAGATCCACACAACCTCATCTGCTCCAGCTATTGCCGCATCGATTAGGACATAGAGCAGAAGAACGCCAGAAATAGCACCGATTGCTCCACTTATTCCAAGACCGGCGGCCATGACTCCGATTTTTTTGATGAAGTTCACGTCACTACGTGCACTAAGTCAGTGATAAGTCTTGAGGGAAATGCACTATCCTGCATGTTCCACATCTCTTGACATGGAATAAAGCCGATACAATGCATCGTTTTCTACCAACCAATCTACTACTTTTGGGGGAATTGAGACTGACATGACCTCCTTTTGAGCATCACTCTCGTGTACAGTAGAGAGCATTTTCAAAGTCGCCCTAACTCTCCAACCTTCGAGTGATTCACGATTTGAAAGTTCGACGCAATCGACGTCAAATCCACTTTCTTCGTACAATTGCTTAGTTGATTCATCACTCGTCACTAGAGTGCCTTCACCATGAAACTTGGTTGCATGCTCGACCCAATTTGGCGGGTCGTTAATGTCAGGAATGTGGACTATTTGCGCATCACGACCATCTAACCAGGCCCTAATCATGGCTTCACGTTCATTTACATCCCACGGGTTAGTCATACTCATTTCAGCTTGACTGGAGCCTATTGCAATAATTGTGGGACCTTTCTCAAGTGCGGCTGCGACCAGATGTTCGTGGCCTTTGTGAAAAGGTTGAAACCTACCCAGTACGATGAACATTCAAATCACTCAAAATAAGATTTAACATCAAGTTCTGGCAAATCCAAACCGAAGTCATTGAAGCAAGATATCATTCTCTTGCAGCCTTCAATCATCTCTGAGACTGGAGTTTCACCCATGCTACCAATTCTGAACATCTTGCCTTTGAGATGGTCTTGGGCGCCAATTACTTGAGTTGCGTATTCCTCTTTCAATCTCGTACGCCAATCATCGTTTATTCCCTCAGGATACATGATGGCGGTAACTGTTGTGGAGCGGAAAAATTCGTCAGCCAATAAATCAAAACCTAAGTCTGTGAATAAGGCTCTGACGCCCTTTGCCATCAGTGCACATCTAGCCCATCTCTCTTCCAATCCCTCATTCTTCAGTTCTTCAAGAGCGACAGCCCAACCCATTGCAGGATTAATCGCTGGTGTCCAAGGAGTTTGGTCATCATCTCCTTTCTTCAACGCTGAAAGAATATCTAGATAGTAGACAGGATTAGAATCATCCTGATTTCTAATCGCCGTACATCGGTCAATGAAGTGTTGGTTTACAGCGATTGCTGCAATACCGCTTGGGCCTGCTGTGCATTTCTGCGCTCCAACTACTACCGCTTCGGCACCCCATTCTTCCGGATGAACAGGGAGACCGCCGACACTTGTTATTCCGTCGATTATGAAGGCGACTCCATGTCTTTGACACATTTCAGCCAACTCTCGAGCATCTTGAGTTATTCCTGATGAGGTTTCATTGTGACAGATAGCCAGTGCTTCCCAGTTACCTCTTGCTAATTGTTCCTCGATTTCTCCAAAATCAAAGGCACGTCCCCATTCGTATTTCAAGTGCTTAACATTGCAAAACCTTGCGCCCATTTCTGCGACACGTTCACCGAATTTACCATTGGTTGGGACCAATACACGGTCATTCGGTCTGAATCGATTAGCCATGACCATTTCCATTGCTGCCGTACCAGAACCTGAAACGACAATGACTCTGTAACCATCACTACCAGTCCATGACTGGTTTTTCCTTTCATCAGAAGATGGAGAGAGATTGAAGGCATAACGCAATCCACTATTCAATCGTGCCATTACATCTCGGAACTCAGTTCCTCTAGCAGTAATCGTTGGGCTTGCCAAAGCATCCAAACATGCCTGACTCATTCTGACCGGACCCGGAACCAAGAAGCAGTCACCATCGTGAGCCATGTTACTGCGAAGCGCGCTCGGTTCAATAAGTGAACTACAAACCGTCGCGGTGAAGAACTCAATGCCTCTGGACCGTCACATGCTGACAGTGGGTATTGCTATGTTGCAAGGCGCCCGCCATGAGCATATGTACTCAATAATGCGAGCTGCAGAAAAAATCGGTGAAGAAGTTGAGATTCGTGAACTGCGCAAAGCGAGTGATGTTGAGGGAGTCGATGCATTCATTTTACCAGGTGGAGAATCGACAGCTATGAAAATCGCTAGCCGTTCTGAAAATCTTTATTCGAAGATTTGGGACCAAATTAGAGAAAATCAAACCCCCGTATTAGGAACCTGTGCGGGAGCAATCCTTCTTTCACAACAAGGACTTATTGAAACATCGATTGAAAGGAATGCATTCGGCAGACAGAGAGAAAGTTTCCAATCAGAAATTAAAATCAGTCTTGAAAATGAGAGTAATTTCCCTGGAGTGTTCATTAGAGCCCCGCGCTTCCTTGAAGGAAGTAAGCATCCAATAGCATGGTTGAAAGAAGAGATTGTCGGTGTTCTTGAAGGAAACACAATGGCTCTTACTTTCCATCCTGAATTGACCGAAGATTATCGATTCCACATCTGGTTGCTAGAACGTGCAAAGCAGAGAGAATGAGTGGTTACAACCGTTGAGTTCAAACCATTGATGCAAGACCGATTAATTGTGCAACTACAAATGGCTAGCGAGATCGCCCCGCCCGAAGAAGGTGAGGCTGAAGGTTGCATTCAATGCCAGAAGGGTAGCAAACTGGTACTCTTCGTAACCGGCCGATGTCATTGGGGATGTGATTACTGCCCGCTATCGGATAACCGCAGAGAATCTCCTGACATGTTCGCAAATGAAAGACGATGCACTAACTTCGATGAAGTGATTGAAGAAGGCAAGGCAATGAAGGCCACGGGAACCGGTATCACTGGAGGTGACCCAATGCTAGATTTCGACAAAACTGTAGAAGCGGTCAAGGCTCTCAAGTCGGCATTTGGCAGTGAACATCATATCCATTGTTATACATCGATTCCGATAAAACCTGAACAAGCAACAGAACTTGGTGAAGCAGGCCTTGACGAACTTAGATTTCATCTTCTAGATCTAAGCCTAGATAGGTACTTGGAATCGGTAACAGCCGCAGACAAAGCAGGAATCTGCGTGGGTATTGAATTACCTGCAGAACCTGATAAAGAACAAAAGTTGCTAACATTGCTCGAAGAGTTAAACGATTCTCCTGTTCAGTTCCTAAATCTAAACGAATTAGAAATCACGGTTGGAAACCAAGAGAATATGGATGTCAGAGGATTCAATCTTGCGGGAGGAATAACCGCCGCTGCTGAAGGCTCAGCAGAACTTGGAATTAAATTGAAAGATGTAGCAAAGGATATGAGTTTCCATGTTAAGTTCTGCACTGCGACTTACAAAGATGCAGGACAGCTAAGGAATAGATTCAGACGCAGAGGTGAAGCGACTTTGCGGCCTTATGAAATCCTGTCAGACGATGATACTATTCTATTCGGAGCAATACCTTGCTCGCTTGAAGATGCCTCTGATGATGTGAAAGAATTGTCAGAGACCTTGGGCTTGATTGATGGTTGGATTAGATATGATGCTTCAACGCAGAGAATCGAATTCCCACTTTCTGCTGCAGAAGAAATAGCGGAGCATCTGAGTGTACCAGTTATGATGATTGAAGTCCACCCAACCCACGAAAGACTCGAAGTTGGTTCTGTTCACCTGAACAGTGTACGGTAATTGGCCCGAAACTCTAGTTTATACTAGTCCAGTATGACAAATTTCCATGGCAGTTGATGTCGTATGGTTCAAAAAAGACCTACGCACATACGATCATTCTCCACTAATTGATGCTTCAGAATCTGGCAACAAAGTTCTGTGCTTGTATGTTTTAGAGCCTGAGAGGATAGAACTTGATGATGTGGACCCAATTCATATTGAATGGGAACTGAAGAATGCCATCGAGCTGTCAAAATCTCTTGAGGAGATTAGAGGAAGTTTACATTTTTCAACAAATGACATAATTACCACACTTGAGAAAATAAATTTGGATTATGAAATATCCAGATTATTGTCACATGAGGAGACTGGAAACTCTTGGTCATATCAAAGAGATAAGTTGGTCCAAAATTGGTGTCGAAATCAGAGCATTGATTGGTTAGAGTATCCCACAAACGGAGTCATTCGTAAGCTGCAAGACAGGGATTTGTGGAAGAGGAAAAGAGATTCCAGGATGCGAGAAAATCTCTACCAGCCACCAGAGATAACCAATTGTGTTGATTTCCAAGGAGATGTTCCTACAGTTGGCACTCTTGGTATTAAGCCTCGGAAATTGACAAATTACCCTACTCCTGGTCAAAGTGCAGCCTTCAGAAGATTAGATTCATTCTTGAATGAAGAAGCAAAACAATTCCAATGGGCGATATCAAGCCCTACACTTGCAGTGAAACATGGTTCAGGACTCTCACCTTATCTAACAGTAGGAGTGATTTCTATGCGGAGAGTAGTACAAGCAACTAATATTCGAATGGAATATATTAGGAAAAACAAGGGCGAATTTGATGGCCCCACTGTTTGGTTGAAAAGTTTGGGCTCATTCCGAAAAAGACTGGCATGGCGATGTCATTTCGTACAAAAATTGGAGATGGAAGATAACCTAGATTTGGTTGCACAAAATCCTGTTATTGATGCTAACCTAATGAGGACTTTAGATGAAGATAGATTCACAAGATGGAAGACTGGTACAACGGGTTGGCCGTTTTTGGATGCATGTATGCGTCAACTGTCTAGTACTGGATGGATTAATTTCAGAATGCGCGCCATGATAATGTCCGCTGCATCTTACAATCTATGGCTACCTTGGAGAGAAACTGGATGTCACCTAGCAAAGCAATTTTTAGATTATGAGCCTGGAATACATTGGTCGCAAGTTGGAATGCAATCCGGGACTACCGGGATAAACACGATTCGTGCATATTCCATGACTAAACAGGGTAGAGACCAAGACCCAGATGGTGATTACATTCGCAAGTGGGTGCCTGAATTATCGATGGTTCCTACAAAATATATTCACCAGCCATGGGAAATGCCAAATGAATTGCAGGAGACAATTTCTTGCATTATTGGACAACACTATCCTAGGCCAATACTGGACGAGTTAGAGAGCAGGAAAGAAGGCATCAAGCGAAGTTATGCAGCTCGTTCGAGTAAGGAATCTCGAGACATAAGCAAAGCCGTTCTGAAAAAGCATGGTAGTAGAAGCAGGCCAAGAAAGAGAAGGAGTACTCAGAAAAAATTATTCTGAAATTATTGCTCTGATGCCACTACAACCCGTGCTGGAATTAGGACTCTATCTTTGTACATATAGCCAGATTCCAATTCATCGATAACTGTGTTAGCAGGGAAGTCGTCAGAGGGTGGAAGGGTAGTAATTGCTTCCATCTTAGTAGGGTCAAATTTGCCACCTTTTGTTTCAATTTTTGAAACTCCATCGCTGGATAATTCGGACCACATTTTAGTGCGGATAAGGGTTAATCCTTCATCTTCGTTTACCGTTAACGCACGGTCGATGTCTGCTAAAACAGTCAACATCTTTCTCGCCATTCCCATTCCGCCATATTGGATTGCAGTAGCCTTTTCGGACATCAATCTCTTCCTGACATTTTGGATTTCAGCATCACGGTATGTGATCTCTTTTTCTGCTGCTTCAGCACGCTGAATTGCTTCAGTCAAAGGGTCGACTTCTTCAACCACTTCTTCGACGATTTCTTCATCGGTTGGAGGCTCAGTACTTGTATCGTCTACAACTACCTCTTCTTCGTCCATGCTATATCCAACCACAAGTCGTTTTTCAATTTCACGAATCCAAGAGATTACCTAAGTTCCAATCTCCATGGCCCCATAGTTTGGCATCGAGATGTTCACGACCTAAAATTTGAACATGCATTTTTTGATTTACAGCATGATGTAGCGTCCTTGAATTACGGTCGTGTGCTTCAAAGGTTGGAATAATTCGAGGGTCTTTTGATTCGTCCAAAGTCTCACCCATGTCCTTCCTGCGCTGCATCCAGTCAGCACATACTTTCTCAGAATATTCTGATTCTCCCATCTGCGACAAGGACTCTCTCACTTCATTCCATACTTCGTAAGAGTACATGTCATCAACATGTTCCAGCTCTCTTCCAATCGCATTCTCGAGATATAGAAAACAGCGACCTTCCCATGCTTCCCAATGACCGACACTAACCCATTCTACAATCTTCAAAAGAGCGTCATGTGCATCATTCTGTGACAATACATTACGAACAGTACCCTCNCCTGAAATTTCATCTGCTAGGTCGAGGAATTCGGCTTCNCAATCAATATCAAAGTCGCGACCTAATCTCGAATCTGGTGTGGGACGTAGCGAGCGGAGAGAACTACTCTCCATTTGCGAAATGAATTGATTCCAGTCCATTTCGAGAATCTGATTCAGACCTTCCCCGTCGACAAGATGGAGACGCATCTCGATTCCCATGAAGGTGGCGTGCAAGGCAATGCACATCATTCCATCGGGGCTAAGTTCGCAAAGAAACGTACTGAGAATAGATAGCATTCAAGAAGACTAATCCGCCCGTTCTGTATAGGAGGGCGTGGTATGGCTACTATCAAAGAGCAAATTCAAGCCCTCTATGATGAGATACATAAAACTCAGAAGAACAAGGCCACTAATGCCCACATTGGTAAACTGAAGGCAAAGATTGCTCAGTTAAAACTCAAGGAAGAAAAGGCTGCTGCATCAGCAAAAGCTGCAGGTCCTGCAAAAGGCTTCGAAGTCAAAAAATCAGGAGACGCTACTGTAGCACTTGTTGGATTTCCGTCAGTTGGAAAGTCNACACTAATCACTCAAGTTACCGATGCCAAATCGGAGGCTGGAAACTTCGCNTTTACAACCCTAACATGTATTCCCGGCCTGATGGAACACCGTGGCGCAAAAATCCAGATTCTAGACTTGCCAGGATTAATCAAGGGCGCTGCTGAAGGAAAGGGAAGAGGTAAGGAAATTCTTGGTGTGATTCGTTCTTGTGACATGGTTCTTTACATCGTTGACCCATTCCAAGATTCTCACTTTAGGGTTCTACACAGAGAGTTAGAAAACGCNGGTATACGCCTAAACCAAACGAAACCNCCAGTCTTCGTCAAGCGTGTTGACAAAGGTGGAATAGATGTNCGNACAACNGTAGANCANACCCACTTGACTCCNGAAGAGATGGGNGNNATCATNCGTTCATTCGGCTACACATCTGCAATAGTCACACTACGTGCCGACACCACTGCAGAAATGCTNGTNGANACNATGGTTGGAACCCGTGTATATTCTAAATCTGTAATCGCTGTAAACAAAATCGATATTGCAACTGAGGAGGAAATAGAATCGGCCGAGAAAGCGCTGCCACAGGATTGGCCAATCATGCGCATATCAGCATTCAAGGGAACAGGCCTGGATGAATTGAAGGATTTCATTTACGACAACCTAGGATTCATGCGTGTTTTCTTGAAACCACAGGGTCAAGAAGCTGACTTAGAAGAACCATTGATTGTAAAAGATGATTCAACCGTTGAAAACGTGTGCAACAATCTGCACCGCGACTTTGTGAGAAAATTCAGATTCGCCAGAGTTAAGGGACCATCGGCAAAGTTCGATTGGCAACGTGTTGGTCTAGACCATCGACTCAAAGATGGCGATTTGCTATCAATAATTATCAAGAGATGAATGAGTTTTCAGAGTTATTTCTATGTGACAATTTGCAATGAAAGAATAAATACTTCGAAATTTATCAGAAACTATGCAAGGTGGCTCGTACATTGGATTGTTCTTCTTTTCCTGCATAGCCTTCACAATAGTTTTGTTCTTATTTACAAGAGCACGCATCCAATATTTCAAAGATATTGACAAAAAAATGTTAGGAACTAAAGACCCATTTTGGAGCAACATCCACGGACTGGCAATATTCATTTTATTGGGAATATTGGTTATTGATTTCTTTTTTGTGGCATGGGATTCGATGGCAATTATGTGCCTCGGAAGCAACAATTGTGGGCCAAGTAACTTTCAATCGATAATTCTGTTAGATAATAGTATAGATACAGAATATGCTTATTTCTACCTTGGATCAGTACTGATGCCCCTGATTTGGACTTCATGGGCATTTTTGCAAGAGTTAAAAATTAGCAAAAAAATGAGGAATGCTAGAACTGACCTACTACTAGGCAACATTGACAGCGCCCCCACAAGGGAACCAATGCCACCCGTCGTGGTCGAAGTTCCGGCACCTCGACAAANCGATGAGCCTGCAACATTCGAGGAAGTCCTTCAAGCGATGGAGGCTGAATTAGAAAAGGCGATGGATGCTGCAAAGCAACTAAAGCAAGAGCTAGATGAAACTAAGGAAAAGGTCGATAACTTGGAAGTTGAAGTTCAAGAAAAGGACATCGAGATTCAGCAAATCAAGGAATCAAAAACCAATTTGGACAAGATGATTTCTGAGAACTCTGAATCAAAGGATAGTGAAACTAAATCCCTATCACTGACCGACTCTGTTATGGTTGGAGATTCTGTTATGGGTGGAGTCAAGATTGACAAACAAATCAACAATGACCCTGAAGCTATCGCTCGAGCAGTCATCAATGCATACAAAATGGGAGCAAGTGATTCCGAGTAGGGCCTATCGTCATAAACGGGAAACATAGCAGCACGAAACATGCCAGAACCACTGCCGGATTTTGGCAACATTCGCTTTGATGGTACACTGCGACCATCGCAAAAAGCCGCTTGCAAGGAAATCGTTCCTCAATTAGAAAATGGTGAAACTCGGCTCTATGTCGTCGCTCCACCGGGTTCTGGCAAGACTGTCTTAGGACTCTATGTTTGGGCAGATTTGGTGAAAAAGCCGGCATTGGTTCTGTCCCCTAACTCGGCGATTCAAGCACAGTGGGCTGCAAGAACCTCATTGTTTGATCTCGATGGCAAAGAAGATTTCATCAGTACCGATCCTAAAAATCCTGGATTGCTTACTTCACTCACCTACCAAGCTGTTACTGCACCAGGCAAAGGTGGCGAAGATATTGAGGAGAAGGCTTTACTTCTTTGGGCTGAGAAATTAATTGCACAAGAAGAGGCACATGACCATGTTTCATGTGAGGCATGGCAAACCGACCTCAAAGAGAAAAATCCAGATTACTACGAAGAGAGATTGGGCACCTACAGAAAGAAGGTAAGGGATGAAATTGCCAAAGGTGGGAACGCAATTTCAATTCTTGGAAAGAGTGCTAAAGAGAATCTTGAGCGATTGAAAGAGGTCGGAGTGGGACTTATTATTCTCGATGAGTGTCACCACTTGATGCACCATTGGGGAAGAATCCTAGCTGAGGTACAAACGATGTTTGGCAACCCAATTATTCTAGGTCTAACCGCTACTCCACCGGACCCTGAAGATTTTGAGGACGTTGACGTCAAGCGGTATGAGGGATTTTTTGGCCCTGTTGATTATGAAGTACCAGTTCCTGCTTTAGTACGTGAATCCAATCTTGCACCTTACCAGGACCTATGTTACTTCACTCGCCCAGTAGCATCAGAATTGAAGTACATCGCAGGAGTAGATTCTGATTTTGATGAATTACTCGAAGAATTGAGAGATAAGAGTAAACCAAAAGAGAATGATAGAATCCCTGACCTAGATACTTGGGTTTTCAATTGTCTTCAAGAAAGAAAATCCCTCACAAAAAAGGACATGAGCTGGATTGAGTTTCACAAATACCATACTGCTTTTGCAGATGATGGGAGAAGATATCTGCAATCAAATAATCTTCAACTTCCCGATGATGTCCCGAATATTTCAATGGATAATTACGACGAATCGTGGACAAGAATTAGCATGCTGAGAACGGTGCTTGACAGATATGTAAGGTATGGACTCAGAAGGTCTGAGAGTAAGTTAGACCATGAGTTATCTGAGTCGATTGTCGCCAGGTTAAGACTACTCGGAATCCAAATTACCGAAACTGGTTCAAGGCCGTGTGCATCACCTGCCGGCAGAGTAATGGCTTACTCGTCTTCAAAAGTGGCGGCCATAGAAAAAATCGTCAAAGCAGAAAAAGACGCATTAGGAGATTCGATACGAGTTGTTGTTGTAACCGACTTCGAGAAAACATCAGCAACAACGTTAGTTGAGGGCATTCTAGATGATGAAGCCGGCGGAGCGATCGCAGTATTCAGGTCCCTAGTTTCCCATGATGAAGGAGATTCAATCGATCCTATCTTGATGACCGGTAGCACAGTTCTGGTGGACGATGACCTGTATCATCGATTTATGGCAAGAGCAGAATTATGGGTAAAACAAAACAATGTCGATATCAGATTTGAGGATAGCATCAGAGAAGGTTATCACGAAATACACGGCAAGGGAAAGGACTGGATACCTCGATATTACTCAATGATGATTACAGAATTTTTCCAGGAAGGATTGACAAAATGCCTCATCGGAACAAGAGGACTTCTTGGCGAGGGTTGGGATGCTTCACGCATTAACGTTCTAATCGACATGACAACGGTAACCACTGGCATGAGCATAAACCAACTTAGGGGACGCTCGATTAGACTTGATTCAAATTGGAAGGAAAAGGTTGCAAATAATTGGGACATAGTATGTATGGCTGAAGAATTCACCAAAGGCTATGATGACTATGACCGATTCAAAAGAAAACACGAGCAACTCTACGGAGTATGTGATGACGGAACAATCGAGAAAGGAGTTGGTCACGTACATGCGGCATTCAATGATGCCAAACCAGAAGGCATTAACGAAGGCATGGAGATTTTCAATGAAGAAATGCTAGCTAGGGCTGGAAATAGGAGTCATGTAAGGCAACTGTGGGGAATAGGCCAACCGTTTGATGTCACACCAAGTTCTGCAGTGGAGGGAAAAATGGGCCCGAGTTTTGCTGGCGGATTCAAATTTGGAATCAACAAACGTGTGTGGACTGATGAATCATTGATGCTCGCAATTTCTAGAGCAATAGTAGATACACTAGCCGATTTGAATGAGATAGACAGAGATTGTAAACCAACTGGAGGCGCAAGAGGTTCAGGTTGGCTGAGATACCACCTCAAACACGCATCAGAAGATGAAACTGCAAAATTCACCAAGGCTCTGGAAGAGGTACTAGGGCCACTCGAAAATCCTCGCTACATCATCAGCAGACCAGCAATGCACATGAAAGACACTTGGCTGACGAAGTTACTTCCAGAGGTATTAGCTAAATTCCTACGTCGGGCTGAAAGGTCGATTCAGATGTACCATAACGTTCCTTCAATAGTGGCAAATACCAAAGAAAGAGCAGAAGTTTTCAAGAAAAACTGGGACTACTATATCGGCGCGAGTGAAATTATGTACTGTAGAAACGATGAGGGTAGACAGTATGTCGAAGAGTTGCGCAGAAATGGATTAGAGCCAAGAAACAACCTTCACAGGAAAGAAGTCTACTTGTGATTAATCCCAAATTCCCATATCCATCTTCGCATCTTCTGAGGCATGGACCTTCGGGTCCCACCTTGGCGACCATACGAGATTGATATGGACACTTTCAACAGCGTTTAGTGCGGCACGGTGTGCAGCTGCCATTATTTCTGCAGCAGCGGGGCATCCCGGACTTGTTAGAGTCATATCGACCTCTGCGTGCTTTACTCCATCTTTGTCTTCAAAGCGAACATCATAAACTAGACCAAGCTCTACAATCGAGATATCTAATTCTGGGTCTTCAACTTCCTCTAATGCCGTCATGACTTCTTCTTTCGTTGTCATTGAATTGCCTCCTTTACACTGTTTTGCACCATGTCAAACATGGTTCTAAATCCATTGGAACGGGACGGTGTTAGACTGACCAATATTCCAGCCTCCTCAGCAAAATTGGGAGTCAACTGCATTACTGTTTCAGGCGAATTTCCATTTACAGCAATTGAAAGAATACCTTGCAATCCTTGGACCATTCTTGCATCTGCAGCCGCACGTAGCCAAACCAAGTTTTCACGGATATTAACCTCAATGTGCGCAACGGATTGACATCCTCTAACCAAGTTGGAATCACTCCATTCATCAACGGGTAATTCGTCAACTTCATCTGCGAAATCCATCAAGACTTCGAGCCTTTCGAATTGGTCTTCGATTTCTTGGAATTCGTCAATGATTTCTTGGATTGAGTCCGGCCAAGTCATGCCATTGCCTCCAACACACGATCGATTCCAGATAGGAATGCATCTGCATCTGATTCATCATTGTAAATGTAAAAAGATGCTCTGATTGTGCCATTGACTCCAAGTTTTTCCATCAATGGTTGAGCACAATGGTGCCCGGTTCTAACCGCAATCCCCTGAGCATCTAGTAGTCTAGCGAAGTCTTCAGGGTGAATGCTAGGATGAGTGAATGAAACCACAGCTGCATCACTTGGATTAAGTGTAGAATAGACTTTCATGCCTTTTTCCTCAAGTTGATTTGCAACATTCTTTGCAATTGAAATGAGACGCTTGTGGTGACTTTCTAAGTCGACCCCTGAAATCCATTCTAATGCTGCTGCCCAACCCACACCTTCAGCAATACGGGGAGTGCCTGCTTCGAATTTGTGCTCATTCGTTTGGTAGGTTGAGCCTTCAAGGGTGACTGTATGAATCATGTCACCTCCGCCCATAAACGGATGCATTTCATCGAAGGCTTCCGCGCTAATCAGTAGTGCACCGATTCCAGTTGGCCCGCACATTTTGTGTGCGCTAAATGCCATGAAATCAGCACCTAGTTCTTTGAAATCAATCATTTCATGCGGTACTGCTTGTGCAGCATCCAATAGCACTCTTGCACCGACCGATTTCGACATTGAAATTATTTCTTCAACAGGGTTTCTCACACCAAGAACATTCGATGTATGAACTACACAAACCAATTTTGCACCATCCAGAGCGACCTCGAGCGCCTCGAGGTCTAATTGGCCTTCGTCAACGGGTACGAACCTCAACTCAATAGCGATTCTTTCTGCTAACATCTGCCATGGAACTATATCGCTATGATGTTCCATTTCGGTTAATACAACCGCATCTCCTGGTTGCAAGTTATGCTCACCCCATGCATGGGCTGCAAGATTGATTGCCTCAGTAGTCCCGCTTGTAATGACTACATAGTCAGAGTTGTATCTCTGTTTCAGTAACTTCCTACACCCCTCATATCCTTCAGTCGCTTCACCGGCTAAAGTGTGAACTGCTCTGTGTACATTGGCATTAGACCGTGAATAATATTCAGTCATCGCATCGATAACGCATGCTGGCTTTTGAGTTGTAGCGGCATTATCGAGATACACGAGTGGGCGACCATTCACCTCTCGAGAAAAAATCGGGAAATCCTGTTTCATCAAATCACCCATTCATTAGACACTCTAGATGAACAAGCAACCTTGTCCTCATGACAGCAACAACTTCCTCGCTTTTTATCTCTCTAAATGCATCCATCAAAAATCCTTCAACGATTAACGCTGATGCTTCTTCATGCGATAGGCCTCTGGAAGCCAAATAGTGAATCTGATTTACATCGATTGGGGCACTTGCAGCACCGTGGGCTGCTTTCACATCATCTGCAAGAACCTCTAATTCCGGAATCGCTTCGGCTCTGGATTTCTCGGAAAGCAGAAGATTGCGGAAAACCTGACCTGCATCACTACCGTCTGCACCTTCGCAGATTGTCAGTAATCCAGTACCGACTGAGTGTGATGAATCATTACACGTTGCATGCATTATCAAAGAGGAATCGGTGTGACCAATGCTGTGCTTGATTTCTACATGGTGATCATCATGCCTAGATGAATAACCGTTGGAAGCAATACCTGCGCGCATTTGTGCGCCACGATTGGTTAGGTCAACTCGGATGTCTGACTTGTTGAGGAAACCGCCTGCAGACAGGGTTGCAAACTCAAGTTCTGAATCTCTACCGACATCCCAATCCTCACAGCGTAAAAAGTGACCATCGCCAGCTAAATCATTGGTTGTAGCCATTGAGAGAGTGCCTTCTACACTTCCAATGATTCGCAATCCTGTCCAACCAGCATCTCCTGAAACCCTGATGACTAGTGTTGAGTTACCTGAGGACTCTATGATTAATTCACCTGAACAGATATGACCTGAGCAGCGTAAATCTAACTCCAGTATTTCGTCTTTGAGTACAATTTTTTTGCAGTTTTTTGAGATTGCATGAATAAATGAACGTGCTATTTCTTCACTATCATTCATCTCTGAATCCACGCCTGATGAAAACCTAATTGGATCTGATTCAGGCATTTCAGCAACTTTGGTTGGATGAATCCTCTTCCAAGGAGTGTAGCGCCAAAGGTGTTGAGATCGAGGAGGGATACTGATTTGCGGATACTGCATCATCCAATTGCACCCTCCATCTCCAATTCAAGAAGACGATTGAGTTCAACTGCGTATTCCATAGGCAATTCACGAGTGAATGGTTCGAAGAATCCATTCACAATCATACCCATCGCTTCTTCTTCACTGTGCCCTCTAGACATCAGGTAGAATAGCTGGTCATTGCTTACCTTAGACACACTTGCTTCGTGCTCTAAATCGGCACTTGAGTTTCCAACCTCCATGGTAGGATATGTGTCAGATTGACTGTCTGCATCGAGCATTAGGGCGTCACAAACTACCTTGGAACGGCATCCGTTTGCCTTAGGAGTGACCTGCAACATACCACGGTACGAAGAACGCCCTCCATTCTTTGAAATCGATTTGGACAAAATGTTGGAAGTAGTATTAGGAGCGAGATGGTGTACCTTTGCACCCGCATCTTGGTGTTGTCCTTTACCAGCATAAGCAACTGAAATCACTTCTGCGTGTGCTCCTTCTCCTTTGAGAATCACAGCCGGATACTTCATTGTCAACTTAGAACCGATGTTTCCATCAACCCATTCGATAGTTGCATTGGAGTGAGCAATACCTCTCTTTGTAACTAAGTTGTAGACATTCGCAGACCAATTCTGAACTGTTGAGTAACGGATCTTTGCGCCATCCATAGCAATTAATTCTACAACTGCAGAATGCAGGGATTCGGTGGAATAAGTAGGTGCTGTGCAGCCTTCAACATAGTGAATTGAAGAACCTTCGTCTGCGATAATTAGCGTTCTCTCGAACTGTCCCATGTTTTTGGCATTGATTCTGAAATAAGCCTGAACAGGCATCTCTACATGAACACCCTTTGGAACATAGATGAATGATCCTCCAGACCAGACCGCTGTGTTAAGCGCTGAGAATTTGTTATCGCTAGCAGGTACGACCGAACAGAAATATTTCTTCACAATATCAGGATACTCTTTCAAACCTGAATCCATATCCAAGAATAAGACTCCTTGCTCTTCCAAGTCTTCTCTAATCGAATGGTACACTGCTTCGGATTCGTATTGCGCTGTTACGCCACCCAACCACTTTTGCTCTGCTTCAGGAATACCCAGTCTGTCAAATGTGTTTTTGATGTCATCAGGAACATCGTCCCAACTCTTTTCAGTCCCTTCTGAAGAACGTAAAAAGTATGTTACTGCATCAAAATCTATCTGGTTGAGCATGTCGCAATTACCCCATGAAGGCATCGGCATCTCCATGAAACGGTGATATGCCTTGACACGAATCTCGGTCATCCATTCAGGTTCGCCTTTCAATTCTGAAATATCCCTGACAACCTGTTCAGAAAGCCCCTTATCGAAACGAATGGTTGCATTCTCAGGGTCATGGAACCCATAGCGGTAATCACCTACTGCTTCTCTTGCTGTATCTCCAGACATTTCTACACCTCCTATGCTTCAAGCCAATCGTAACCTTTTGATTCTAATTCAGCTGCTAATTCAGAGCCACCAGTCTTGACGATTTTGCCATCGATCATGACGTGAACATAATCTGGCTCTACGTGGTCAAGCAATCTCTGATAGTGAGTTATCAAAAGGCAACCTGCCGTTGGAGTAATGCTGTTGATTCCTTCAGCAACTACTCTAAGAGCATCAATGTCTAATCCGGAATCAGTCTCATCAAGAAGGGCTAATGTTGGGTTTAACAGCAGCATCTGGAGGATTTCTAGGCGCTTCTTTTCTCCGCCACTAAAACCATCATTGACATATCGGGAGAGGAAGGATTTGTCCATCTCTAATGCTTCCATGTGTGCCTTCAGTTCTTTCCTGAATTCTCTAGCACTAGGCGCATCTTCGCCCCTAACTGCGGAAACAGATTTCCTGAGGAAGGTTCCAACCTGAACTCCTGGTATGGAGGAAGGGTATTGGAACGAAAGGAACATGCCGGCTCTTGCTCTTTCAAAGACTTCCAATTCCTCAAGAGGAGTGCCTTTGAATTTGATTTCACCAGATGTTATCTCATAAGCAGGGTGGCCCATGATTACGTTGGCTAGCGTTGACTTGCCAGAACCATTTCGACCCATGATTGCATGGACTTCACCTAGATTGATTTTCAAGGAAAGACCCTTGATAATCTCGGTGTCATCGACACTGACATGGAGGTTCTCGACACTCAACATCTCGTCTCCCATGTTCAGGCGCTAGAGTTGCCCCTTTATCAATGACTGTACGGGCTTTAGGTTTCCAAAAGCGAGGGTTCTTGAACAGAAAACTGAACGGATTGACATGGATGACGACATTCTAGAGCAGTATCGCCGTGAGGCGGCGGCGGCTATGGAAGTCGAAGCACAGCGCAGAATCGCTGAAAACTCTGATGTTGAGTTAGATGAAAAATTGCGTAACTCATCTCTCTATGAAATCGAGGATTTAGTCCCTGCTTTACTCGCTCGACTTGGCCAAGTTAGAGCTGCATTGGATGGACACGGAGGAGGTATTGCTGTTACATCTTCTGAGCGAAAGCAGGATGGTTTGTATCTGGTTCTAGATTTGACAGGAGCATGCTTGTCTTGTGGCGCTGCTCCAGGTACCTTACAGGGTGTAAAGAGCGACTTGGAAAATGATGATGAAATCGCAAAAGTCAGTTTCTGTTCAAGTTTGCTTGACACCTTTGATGACTTGGGTAGGGAATTCATTCTTGCTCACGGACAAGTTGATTTCGTATAGGGTGATTTGATGAAATGGCAAGATGGCACCCGTGAAAACCCGAAGCCCTGTAAAGAAAAGGACGAGGGCAAGTTTGAGATCTCAATTCGTGATGGACAAGCCCGATTAGGAAAGCTGCACACAAAACACGGCATCGTTGAAACACCATGTCTACTCCCTGTCATCAACCCAAACATTCGAACAATTGAACCTAGGGAGATGTGGGACAAATATGGCATTCAGGCTCTAATCACCAATTCATATGTCATTTGGAAGCACGATAAATTGAAGGATGTAGCTCTTGAAAATGGCGTCCACTCATTGTTAGATTACCCTGGAATGATTATGACNGATTCAGGCACATTCCAATCCTATGTTTACGGAGATGTGGAAGTAGGCGTTGAAGAGATTGTACAATTCCAAAAGGACATTGGCGTTGATATAGCAACTATGCTGGATGTTTTTACAAGACCAGACATGAAGTATTCAGAGGTTGAAAGGGCTGTAATTGAAACGATTGATAGAGGTAAGATTTCTGTTGAAGCGGCTGATGAAATGATGCTCAATGGACCCATACAAGGTGGATTGTATCCTGAACTAAGAGCAAAAAGCGCCAAAGGCATGAGCGATTTAGACTTCAGTGTTCATCCAATAGGAGGAATTGTACCGGTTATGGAGCAACAGAAATACAAAGATTTGGCAAAAATCATGTTTGCCAGCAAATCGAATCTATCACCTAATCGCCCAGTCCACATGTTTGGATGTGGCCACCCGATGTTATTCCCGATGCTCATAGCAATGGGTGCTGACCTGTTTGATTCCGCTGCATATGTGCTGTTTGCTAGAGACGGAAGGATTCTGACTCCTTGGGGAACAGAAAAAATTGCTGATATTGAAGAATGGCCCATCCTAATGCCTTCAATCACTCACTATTCGCCAGCGGATGTTCGTAAAATGAACAAAGAAGAGAGAACAATACTCCTCTCAAAATACAATTTGGAAATTACTCTTCAAGAAATTTCACGATGCCGTCAAGCGATTCGTGATGGGACGATTTGGAGACTTGCTGAGCGAAGAAGTCACGAGCATCCTGCCCTTCGTGAAGCGTTTCTCTGGCTAACTACCAATCCCTCAAAGATGAAAATGGAACCTCTAATTCTGGACGAAGTATCTGCGTCAAAAGAAGTTGGAGAAGAACAGGGACGATGGGAAGAAAATTGGGATTGGCTTGTAAATTCACAACTTACACCTCGAGGCGGAGGCGAATCCTGGGGCGGTATGGACACTTTCAACCGACCTCACATCGAGATGGCTAGAAGGAAGGTTCTCTCAAGGTGGAAATCAAGGAAAACTGGCGATGTCATTCTTTTCTATGGTACAAGTGCTCCCTGGAGAGACAAAATTGGAGATTTAGTTGAGCGGATTTGTTCGCTTGACTATGAATTGTTTATCCAAACACCGATCGGAATTATTCCTTGGAATCTTGAAGACCTAAATCCTTGGGCGCACATCGAAGGCCCTGATTGGTTGTGGAATAGCAAACCGGATTTTGTGAAGGTGCAAAATGAACTGGAAACTTTTGGAATCCATAACAGAAAGCTCATGCCTATTGACATATCAGACACCGAAGACTTGCACAATCGAGTTTTCGAGATGTTAGGGATTGAGCCGACTGAGCGAGATCCTGGATACAAGAAAGAAAGCCAAATTGTCGACAAATTGTGTGTACTGTGCAATGTCGACCAAAGTCAAGCGATCTCGATTTGCAATGGTTCAACGTTTGTGATGAGTAGGACTGGTAGAATCCGTAATGTCATCAATTCTGAAGGCGAGCATTTGTTTTCGCCAAGACTCTCCGAAGGTGGAATCTCGTTGACAGTAAATGGTGCAAAAAAACTACATCAATTACGGACAGAAAATATCCCCAATGGATTTGCTTCTAGCGATTTGAATAAACATGTGGGCAAGGGCCCCGCATGGGTTGTTGTCGATAGCGATGCTGAACCATTCGTCAAAGACGGAAGGAACGTAATGCATGGTTTTGTCACCGCATGTGATGAATGGACAAGACCAGGGGAAATTGTACTAGTTGTGAATTCGTCCGGAGAACTTCTGGCAGTTGGTCGTTCACAATCGAGCCCTAAGGATTTTGAAACCTTCACAAAAGGAATTGCTGTGAAGGTAAGAGAAGGTTGCCCCTGAAAGGGGCATGTTCAAAGGCCCACTTTCATGTGTGTATACCATGGTAGAGGATTTGATTATCGAATCGACTGCTCTTACCAAATCTTACGGACCACATGTTGCGCTCGATTCGCTTGACATTAGAATCGAAAAAGGTTCTACTGGGTTGCTTGGCCCAAACGGTGCTGGAAAGTCCACATTCCTCAAAACTATTCTAGGACTAATACAACTAACGTCAGGGGAAGGAAAAGTTCTCGGATTTGATATCAGAACTCAAGGCGACCAAATAAGACAACGCATCGGGTACATGCCTGAATACGATGCACTAAACCCTAACATGGATGCAATTCACCAAGTTAGATACAGTGGCGAATTAATTGGAATGAATCCAAATGTTGCTCTGCAAAGGGCGCATCAGGCTTTGGAATATGTTGGCTTAGGAGAGCAAAGATATCGTGAAGTTTCCACCTTCTCAACGGGAATGAAACAAGCCACAAAATTGGCTTGTGCACTGATACATGACCCAGACCTCATTATTGCAGATGAACCGAGTAATGGACTGGATGCTCAGGCTAGAGAATTCATGCTGAACACTCTTGAGACTACGGTTAACCAAGGACAGAGGTCTGTTTTGATGGCCTCACATTTGATGGATGATGTGGAGAGAGTATGCGAAAACATCGTTTTACTGCACAAAGGAAAACTTGCTGCTCAAGGCAAGATCGAGGACCTAAAAGCCATAGACAAAGAGGTGGAAATCCACGTGTGGGGCTCACCTGGAAAAATGGAAGAAACTCTCACTGACAGAGGTCTGAAAGTTAGGCGTGAGGGCCGTGTGATGCGAGTAGGTCACAACGGCGATGAAACCTACAACCAGATTTTACAAGCTGCTGCCGACATTGGTACCCAAGTTCGCAGAATGCACGACCATGAAGCAAGTCTCGAAGATTTATTCTTGGTAATTATGGAGAGACTGGGGCATGATGTCAAAACCAGCGACGACTTATTGGGAGGTGCTTAGATGTCTGAAGAGGGCGACAACTCTGAGCCATTCGAACCTGTGGAATCCAAGGATGAAACATTCGGAGCTGAAACACCAGTAACTGGACAAACAAAGATGCAGGCAGCATGGTCTTCCAGTGATGAAGACTCAAACACAGCACAGGTCGCTGCAGCGCCCCAAGGACAAATTTTCGAACAGATCTACCAGCCATGGGAAGGTNCNCTTAATCCTCGTTGGATGAGAAATTGGTCAATTCTCCGCCACCACATTCTAGGAATCTTCTCAAAGGGCCACAGACCTTGGAATTTACCCACTAAGCTCTTCATCTTCTTCGTGATTATTGCTTCAATGACTGATGTAGCATTGGCTCTACTGTTTGGAATGATTGGCGAGCCGACTCTGTACGATATTTGGGGAGTAAATCGTGACAATTTNTATGGCCACGTCATGGGATTCTTCCCAAGAAATATCCTGTACTATCCGATTGTAGCAGCCCTCTTAGTTGGAGGAATGATCTCTGAGGATAGGTCACATGGAACCAGTGCGCTATACTTCTCTCGACCAATCAATAGATTCGATTATGCTGCCATGAAATTCCTTTCAGTAGCATTGATTTTATTATTCATTATCAACGGAACTCTAGCTGTTTACTACTTCGTTGACATCCTAGTTATGGGCAAAGGATGGGCATGGATTATCGACACCTTCCCTATGTTCTTGGCTGCATTTGTTTGTGGAATGATTCTTGCATTCACCTACACTTCAATCGGTCTAGCCTTGTCAAGTATTTCGAGGGGGCGTTTCTTCCCAGCAATTGGCCTAATTGCGATTTTGATGGGTACTCGCTCAATGGCTGCAATAATCAACGCCTTGTTTGACAAATCATTGTTGTACATCATTTCCCCTTATGATGCTGTAGCACATGTTTGCCAAGCTCTAATCGGCACGGAAATGACCTATGACCACCCATGGGTATGGAGTTTAGTTTCGGTTGTAATAATGAATGGCTTGGCGCTATATTTGCTAGCAAACCGAGTTTCATCTCTGGAGGTGACTAGAGAATGATTCCGGATGTCTCGCAGCATGGGGCTGCTGAAACTACAGAATGGAAGCCTGTGGAAAACACCCCGGTGATAATGTTCGACCGTGTTTCAAAATCCTATGGTAGAATCAATGCTATGAACAGTGTTTCACTAGGTATTTCGGGCGGAGTTACCGGCATACTTGGAATGAATGGAGCAGGCAAATCAACTCTGTTCAAATTGATGATGGGTAAAATCAAACCTAGTTCTGGAGCCATCAGGCTGTTTGGAACTGACCCTTGGAAAAACCCCGCACCTTACTCCAGAGTGGGGTTCGTTCCTGAGCATGAAAAAATGTATGATTGGATGACAGCCTTTGACTTCGTTACTACTTTCGCAAGACTCCACGGAATGACCAGAGAAGAGGCGGGCAAGGAAGCAACAAGAGTTCTTTCATTCGTGTCATTAGGCGATGTAATGCACAAGCGAATTGGTCAATTTTCGAAAGGNATGCGTCAACGTGTAAAAATTGCACACGCTTTGGTTAACGACCCCGAATTGATTATCCTCGACGAGCCCCTACAAGGTTGCGACCCTCTTGCTAGAACAACCATCATGAATGTCATTAAGGAACTTGGAGCGATGGGTAGAACTGTTTTGGTTTCTAGCCATATTCTGCATGAGATAGAGAGGATTACTGAACAAATTGTAATTCTACATCGTGGGCGGATTCTCGCTCTTGGTAATTCTCATGCAATCAGAGAAATGCTTGACCAGCACCCTCACAAGATAGAACTAGAGTGTGATGAGCCACGCAAGTTAGCCAAGATTATGTTGGCTATTGATGAAGTAACAGGTATGTCATTTTCCAGCCCAACTAAATTGCTAATTGAGACTCAACATTTGGGTGAAGTCCACAAGAAATTACCGAGTAAAATCATCGAAAGCGGCAGCACAGTTACTGCAATTGACAACCCTAATGATGACCTCCAATCGATTTTGATGTACCTTACAGGAGGGGCACTATGAGCAGTAGAATGGATACGATTTGGTCAAGACTTGACCGCAAATCTACCGCTATTGCTGAGTTCACAATGCGGCAATATCGCACGAGAATTTCCACATGGGTAGTGATGATTGCCTCCGCTCTCGCACTGTTTTTGATGTTACTATTTTACATCGAAGCTATGAACACTGAAATCGAAGCCATTGACAATGACGGTGATTCATTCGACACAGATGGAGATGGTTACCCCGATGGCCAAGAACGGCTAGAAGGTACTAACCCCGATTCGGCAGAATCATTTCCCGATTGGGTTGAACCAGACCCCCCTGAAAAATGGATAAATGAAGATGACATAGATTGGGACACCCTCAGCGATGGAGAAAATTATGTCGGTGAAGACGATGATGGAGATTGTACTAATCTTGACACATCTAGCCAAAGAGACAGTAATGACAACGGTAGAGAATGCGACATCCAAGTAACTGTTGATGCACTTAATTCTACAATCACAATAGAAGCAGATGTGAATGTCGATGAAGACCCGGATGAAGAAAAATATGGTAAAGAAGCAGGCCACCGCTCATTCATTTTGGGAATTGGAAAATTCGGAATTGTGTACCTATTAGGAATATTCCTTCCACTATTCTTGGCAACTGGCTTGATTAGAGAAGAAATGTCTGAAGGCACAATACACTACATGCTAGCAAAGCCAATTGCAAGAGGTGAATTATTGCTTTACAGAATGCTTGGTTACATCGGAATAACCTGGCCGTTCATAATTTCCATTTGCGTTATACTTTGCCTAATCACTGGCTTTACAGGGCCAGGTGATGGATTCTTCCGTTGGTCAGACATTGGAGTGTGGATGTCGATTGCATGGGCAACCATGCTTGTATCGCTAGTTTATGGAACGATATTTTGTGGGTTTGGAATTATTTGGAAAAATGGTGTAATTCTAGCAATCCTTTTTGCTGCTTGGGAATTAGGAATGGCATTCGTTACAATATTTACCGGAGGAGATTCATCAATTCGCTACATGTCAGTCATCGGTTGGGGTATGATCATTGTCGATGCCGGCGTAGCAATAAGTTGGCCAGATAATTGGCAACTAATCGAAATCGGGCTCTGGGGCGGAGGCCATGGAGAAGAAAACTGGCTGGGAGAAATGGCTTATGTTGCACTACCTGCGGCTGAACCTCTTGCAGCATTCAGCGGTAGTCCAAACCTAGGCGTTAGCAATTGGTTATCGTTCCTAATCTCAACTTTGGTCTTGGTATTTCAGGGCGCAATGTTTTGGTTTATCGGCCAGTCGATTTTCAAAGGTAAGGAAGTGGATTGATGTCGGAATCAGCGAAGTTCACAGGCGACTTGTCAAGCCTGTGGAAGTTGCAAAACCTGCCTCCCATTCATCACCTGACTTGGGATTGGTGGTGGTGGCTAGTAATGTTGGATGACGAAGGAGGAAACCCTGCTGGCAAACAATTGATGGTTCTATGGTCAACTAAAGACAATCCACTCGTTGAGGTCAACGGACATCCTTGGAAACCGATCGGAAGGCCTGGGTTTGATGATGATGGCGGCATTGCGATGGATGGGATGGTTGCAGCATGGTGGTACGATGGATACAAGATGATTGAACCATTGGTATTGAAGGAAAGTAGAATTATTGTTATCGCTGAAGACCATCCTGATTGGCCATACGAAAAAGGTGGAGTTGTAGCTTCACATACCGAGAAAGAATACTCAATGGGACTCAACCCTGAGGAAGACAAATTCTGGCTAAAACTAGAAACTGACCACGGTAATTTCGACCTGAAAATGGAGCCTTGGAATAATGCCATGTCTAGTATGAAAGTTGCACAAGCCGAATATGGCCTAGGAATGGGATATGGAATCTCTAGATTGCATGGAGCACTATGTGATGGAGCAATAGATGGAAAGGAGGTTAGCGGCTCAGCCTATTTCCAGAAAGTATGCGTCCAAGCGCCATCTCCACCTTGGTTTTGGGGAATGCTACATCTAGACGACGGCTCCTATATTGACTGGTTTGTACCACACGTATCTCCGACCTTAACTGCAAAAGATTCACGTCATTGGAAAAGAAGAGATTTCACACATTTCCCACTTTCAATGGGCGGACTCTTCCACGATGTGGGTCGTCAAAGAAGCGAAAGATTCAGTGAAGTCAGAGTTGAGAGAACTTGTAATGAATTGGGGCTTCCAACTTTCCATGTTCACATGTGGAATGGCGTTACCGAAATCAGAATTGAAGCTAAAGCAGTTACAAGAGCACATTGGACATTCGACCAACCAACTAGAGGCGGATTGAAATCACATCTTACCTACAATGAGTATCCTTTGGAAGTAACCAAATTGGAGATTGATGATGAGCAGGGAGTTCGTACACGCAAAGATTGGGGCACTATCCGAGGTAATGCAGAACACTCATGGGGGCTACTTCATTGATGAAATCGCCGTAAGGTTCATCATCGACTATGCCCCGATACTAATTAGGAGAGGTTATTATGTCCGATGAGGAACTATCAACTGAGACCGTAGAAGAAGGCAATCCACAAGTGGAATCTGAGGAGTCTGAAAATTCAATATCCAACCAAAACTCGCTTAGAGAAAAGTTCCGTTTGACAGGTGATGAAGAAATTCTCAAGGACGTGAAACCGTCCTTCTTTGCTTTCGTGCCAATGTATGTTATTTCGCTGATTATTCTCGGCGCACACTTGCTTTTCGCTATCGATTGGGATGCTAGTAGTGATGACAATTTCATTGTCAAGACAATGGTTTTCTTGATTGAGTTGTCTGACATTGGAGAAATCGGTTTCGTCCTAGTAATGCTCGGTGTTGCTTGGTTTAACAGAATGCTTAACGGAACAACCAGCGGCAAATGGACTACTATTTTCCTTCTGGTTGTAGCCTTCACACCCCCAGTATTGAGACTTGATGATTTCATTGCATGGATTATGAACAAGGATTCTGGGTTCATCCCTCTAGATGAGTTCAGTTACTCATTATTCGGTATTTTCTGGGCAGTATTGTTCACCTTGTTTACAGTATTTTACCAGCGAAGCTTCCACTACGCAATTACAAATCACAGAGTAATTTTCACTCAGCACTTGATTATCCCAGGAGATGGAAGAAGGATTCTGTTCGACAATATTAACGAGATCAGAACTCAAAGAACTATGCTAGGTGCAATGTTTGGATACAACACAATCATCTGTGACACTGGAAGCCAACTAGGAATTGGTGAAGATGCAATGTCGGTTTCTGTAGGAACTGCAGGCGGTGGAGGTTCCACTGAAATTGTAACCACTGAAGGACAAGTTGCAAAGCCCTTGTTCAAGAAGATGTTCGCATTCTTGACTTACCAGAGAACCAGAAAAATCGACCTACCTGACCCAAGATTCTCTTTCTTCTGCATCACAAACTGGAAAGCAATCGAACAGTTACTGAATGAAATGCATCAGAGACACAGTCAATCTGGAATTCTAAACGACCTCAAAGACCAGATTGCAGAATCTCAAGATTGACACATAGGTTTCAAAAACCTGTTCTCTAAGGCGCTGTCATGAGCGACCTAATCCAGCAGGCTGGCATGGCCCTGTCAAGTGGACAATTTACTGAAGCTATGGAGTTATTCGACAAAGTAAGAGAAGCAGAACCTGATAACGCAGTAGCGCATTATGGTTGGGCTGAATCTGCATTCATGCGTCTTTCCATGGACATGGAAGAAGATGTACCTGCAGGCAAAATTATGCAAGTTTACAAGAAGGCAATGCAACTCGATGAAGAGAACTTAGAGTACGTTGCTTCTTTCGCTAATTTCTGTCTAGATTGTGGCAGAATACCGATGGCAATCAAAGAATACCAGCGCTTAGAAAAGATGGCTGATTTGAACGACATTCCTGTAGAAGACACATTGTTTGACGCTAGCAGACTTATCGTCGATGCGATCGAAAGAGTTGGCCAAGGAAGGGACAACCCAATGATTCAGCCATGGCTAAGGCAGGCACTGGTATGGGCTGTTGGCGGCCTAGGTTACTCTGCTGAAGACGCAGCTGAAGTATTATCTTCTGACGAGTGAGGTGCGTCGTATGGGGAAGGCGCGTATCGCCTTCCGTTTCGGACATTATGGTGATTGTTTTCACGGTAGTCAAGTCCAGCCAGACGTCCCTACTGTTCAAGGAACCTTCATGCATATTTTCAAGAAGAAATTGAAGTGGACTCAGGAGAGAATGCCTGTTGCATTTTCTAGCCGCACAGATTCAGGTGTGCATGTCAGATTGAATGGGGGTTTCATCGACCTTGAACAGGACCGCTGGAATGCAATGGGTGAGGCTGGATTCATCAAAGCAGTAGGCCATCAAATCCCAGAAAGTATTTCCTTAATTGACGCAAGAAAGGTCGCAGATGATTGGAGTCCACGTAGGGCATTATATCGAACATACAGATACAGAATGGAATGTATGGAAGGCTGGATTGAACCTGAATTGGAAGATTTCACCGATTTATGTTCACTATTCAGGGGAGAGCATGACTGGTCTAATTTCTGTAGAAGAGAGCCAGGAAGAACAACTACTCGCGTGGTTGAAGATTGCAAACCTTGGGTAAATGATGGACGTATCATTGGCTTCGAAATTGTTGGTGAAGCATTTGTGTGGAATCAAGTCAGGAGAATTGCAAATGCAATGCTAGCAGTAATCACGGGATATCGAACCATTGAAAGAGTAATTGAAGCGAGAGACAATCCACAAACTGAGATTGATTTAGGATTAGCAGACCCTGATTGGCTAATCTTGTGGTCAGTAACTTGGGAAGGAATACCAGATATCGAGACTCCAGAGCCGACAATACCTGTTCCAGACCACTCCAGTTCAAGATGGCAAGACCTCTGCAGACAACAGCAAAAAGAGATACTAATCAGGCAGTTTGACTTCATTCAAGGACGATACTGACCGTATCGCCATCGACAAGGGAGCATGATTCTCTCAGGAAAACACTGGCAATGACTTCCACAACATCTTCATGTCTTGTCAAATCTGGAATCAAAACTGCACAATCATGGCTAGCATCTTCGGACTCGATAGTTGCTAGAAATGCTGTTGCTCCACCGAAGGAGACTCCATCCCTGTCGAAGCCTTTGACTCTGTGCGATTCTACTGAACTCGCTTCTCCTTCATCCAAACCTGCACTAACTCGCAACTTCTTGTATTGAGTCAGAGAATCTCCTTCGACTTTGACATTCAAAGTTCCAGGCCATGCACCCTTGCCAATTATTGTCTTAAATTGGTCTTGGTAATGTTGTTGAGACATGAAAATGTGTGCTCTTCCAAGCCCAGAAGATACGATGCCATCAATTCGCATTGACCGGCCCAGCGGCCTCTTATTCATGACTGTTTGCAACGGAGCAAAACAACATGTAGAACAACCACGTGGCATTGGCATGGCAGGAGATTTATCTTGGATGGAAGAGAGGTATGCACACCTAGAAGAACAATCACTACTGTGGCAACCTCCTACTCTGGAAAGCGCTAATACTCCACGCTGTACGATGGACGGCAAGCCTACAATTATGCTATCTGCTAACAATTATCTGAATCTCACGACTCATCCAAAGGTCGTCGAAGCTTCAATCGCAGCCACAAGAAAGTACGGTGCTGGAAGTGGTTCGGTAAGAGCCATTGCAGGAACCATGGATATCCACTTAGAAGCTGAGGACAAAGTTGCTGAATTCAAAGGGGTTGAATCCTCACTGATTTACTCCGCTGGCTACACTGCAAATGTTGGATTGATTCCTTCACTAGTGCAAGGAAAGCAAGACATCATCATTTCAGATGAATTGAATCACGGCTCAATCATTGACGGAGTCAGATTGACTAAGGCACAGAGAGCAGTATTCCCTCACAATGACATGGGTGCATTCGAACAAGTTCTCAAAGAAAATGAGGATGCTGAGAGAAAATTGGTCATCGTTGACGGAGTATTTTCCATGGATGGAGACGTCTGTCCTCTTGATGAATTGACCGCACTTGCTGAAGAATACAATGCAATGGTTATGGTTGATGATTGTCATGGAGAAGGAGTTCTTGGAGATGGAGGAAGGGGTATTGTTGACCACTTCAAGTTACAAGGAAGAGTCGATTTTGAAGTCGGTTCATTCTCAAAAGCCCTTGGCGTTCAAGGAGGAATCCTTGCAGGTAAAGAGATCGTAAGGAAACACGCTCTGAATCATTCTCGCTCTTGGCTTCTATCAGGTTCGCAGCCACCAGGTGTTGCGGCGGCACAAAAGGCCGCAGTTGAGGTATTAATGGATGAGCCTGAGCACCACGCAAAGCTGTGGGAAAATACCGAATATTTCCGAAGCGAAATGCAATCTCTTGGCTTCGACACCGGTGTTTCAACCACTCCAATTATTCCTGTAATGTGTGGAGAATCATCTGTCGCTAAAGGCCTCTCAAACGCTATGCTAAAGCAGGGGGTAATGGCTGGAGCAATCGTGTTCCCAATGGTTGCAAGAGACAAAGCTCGTGTGAGGACTCAAATGTCTGCAGGCCTTACACGTGAAGATTTAGATGAAGTTCTTCGAATATTCGAGAGTGCTGGTAAAGAAGTTGGTCTGATCTGATTATTCTTCTTCGGATTCAAACTCTTCTATAACTTCCATCAGCTCAGTGTCATCAGATTCTATCGAATCAGATTCCTGTTCCTGAAGATACTGTTTTGCGGGCATGACTGCAAACGGGGCTTTTCCATCTTCAATCATGCAAAGTAATCTCCACCTAGGAGCCCATGAAAGGTGAATGTAAAGTGGGCCTGGAATCATCAGCAAACCCCACGACAAATATATTGTGAAGGTATTGTTAACCAGCAAATCAGTGTGAATCAAAGTGAGGAATGCAAAACCAAAGAAAGGCATTGGATAGAGTACCTTTCTGTTAACTGCAATCGGCATTCTTTTGGTGAATGCGTTAACAATTCGGCTGAATATTCCTAAGAATGCAGTTGCGAAAATTAGCAAACTCGCACTAAGTAACCAAAGCGGGAACCAAAATTCTTCGGTCATAGCGTAAGGAAGAATCAAGGCTAAGGAAACCAAAAACCCGTAAAATGCCCCTATATTCGAAGGATGAGATAGCCAAAGTGGCAACTTCGAAAAGCGCTTTGATAGCCCTCCTCCTGTTAACAAATCGCGCTGAGATTCATCCAGCGAGGAGATGTTTCCGTCCCAGACTGAGTCTGCGGCCATAGTGTGCGTGCGAAGAATACACCATTTGAAGGTACGGTGTGATGTTCATATTTGCAATATGTTTTCAGTCATTTGTAAAGATACGAGAAATAGGGCCTTGCACATCAATATCCTCTTGTGGCAACCATTCTCTCTCGAGCAAAGCGGATTCTTGTGATTCCCTTTCACGGGCATCTTCGAATTCATCATTTGACCCATTGACCGCGTTATTCAGGGAGATCGCTTGATTGATGATTGTAAGGTGCTTATTGAGAAGTGATTCTTTCAGATTTGTATCCCATACGGACAAAACCGACAAATCATCATCTTGACGATGAATAACCCAGCAGGAAAGAGAGTCTTTAGCTAATTTCAACCTATGATTTCCTGGGTCGATCCAATTTTGAGAAAATTTGACCATGATTTCTGATTTCGACACGGGTTCTGATTCCATAAATGGGTGATTCAAGTTAACGGCTAGAGGAACTGAAGCACTTGCAGAAATCAAACTGCGGATCAGGATTACATCTATGACGATTAATAGAATCGTGATTAGAAGTAAGTTTGCCGGCCAATAGATTGCTGAAAATACAAATGCTAGATTGATTATAACGAGTAAAATCTTCATGTTTTTAGTTGAATCATTCAACTCATTCCCAATAGGGGTATTCGAAAACAGAATCAGCCCCTTTGGTGCGTCCATATTCCCGCCACGAGCATTTAGGACATGAAACCCTCGTCATAATGCATGATTTACCCCCATCATTCAAGAAGGGTGGAATTACGAACCACCCCGTAGGGGTGCCTATGGTCGAGTTGCCAAGAGGGAATATCATCGAGGAAAGGCGCGGTGGCGCAGGCATTCTCGCAACCCTGGTCAATGAGATGGTGAAACTCAATTCAAGCGGTTACATTCGTACAGAAAGAACACCAGCTGAAAAGATGCCAAGGGTTGGGCAAGTTATCGTAACAAATGGTGAAGTCAGCGCCGCAATACATGAAGAGAAAGCGATTCTTGAAGGCGTAGAAGCACTGGTTGAGATTGAAACCGATTGTAGTGAACTTGACTGCCTTATTCAATTGATTGAAGATGTAGACGTTCAGCGCATTCTCGACTTACACCCGACTGCGAAACTTACTGTAGAAACACCTGAAGAAAGTAAATCCTCTCAGTGGTGGGAAAATGTCAGCAACCGGAAAAATGCGTGGACTAAATCCAGTAAACTACCAACAATTGAAGCGACTGTTGAGGCACCTGAATTTGTCAAGGCCAAAGCAGCAGCAATGGTTCACAGGCATATCGAAATGGGAGTTTCGCTCAAGCCCGGTAGTGTTCATTCCAATGAAAGTGAAATGATTTTCCAACTTGCATCAAATCTCAAGAATCATGGGAAGCCTTTGTTAGTAATCAGTAGAAAATCTCGTGAAGAATTGATGGTTAATTTCAACATATCAGCAGAAAATAGTCTCTGGCTATCGCAGAAGGAAGGAGAAGGTGTTCAATTTGTTGATATTGATGCGATAAAGGGCACGGTGTATGGATTCTTGGAAGGTAATCTAAGAGCTGTACTACTCTTAGATGGATTGGAATATCTAGCGAATATTTGTGGAACTAAGCCTGTAATCGAGATGGTTAGAGAACTCGGTGACAGGATGAGATACGAGGATGACTGCCTTCTGATATCATGCGATAAATCTGCATGGACAAAATCGGAAGCCGCTCAATTGATGAGGGCAGCACCATATCTGGAAACTTCTGTCGTTTCAGCATGGAATGCTGACCCAGATTCACTATTGGACCATCCACTTATGGCTCCCCCGACAGAAGAAGAATTGCTTCGACTGGCGGAATATTTGGAAGCAAATACTCCAGAATCATTTGCTCCTGAGGAAATCGTAGAAGATGTTCCTGAACCTGTGGAAGTTGTCGAAGAGATACCTATTGAGGTTGTTGAAGAGGAAATAGTCATCACTGAAACGGTACAAGCAGAAGTCGTGGAAGAAGTTCCAGAACCTGTTGAATCCAAGGGCCCACGGAAACCACAACGAGTCAAGAGACGCAAAGCAAAGCGCGCCAAAGTAATGAGTGCTAGGGAAACGAGACTTGCCGGTCTGGCTGCTGTTAAAGGTGACAGAAAGATTGGAGAATTGCCGAATACAAAATCCCTACCGAAGACTGCAATTGGCGTTGGCAAGGAAGGTGCAATGCCATCAATCCCAAATACAATCCCAACCGAATTGAATGATGCTGCGCGTCAAGATTCCACAAAGAAATCTAGAAACCTACCTGAAACCAGACTTGGCCCTAAGGCGGTTGGTGGAAAGAAAACCAAATCCAAAGGCAAAGTCATCAGCCCCTTAGCAGCACGTGGTGTCGAAATCAAGCGCAACATTGCAAAGAGATCTCAAGCATCTAGTGTTCCTCAAAAGGAACTAGATATCGACAAAGAACTCGAATCTTGGAAATTTAGTGAGGAGGATATGGAATGAGACTTTCACGCCGAGAGAAACTTCAACTCGCCCTATCAAATGCTAGGGAAAGTCTTGGGAGAGAAACTGACTCGACACAACCGGCGTTATCCAAGTTGAACACTCTGCGAGGAGTCAAAGAAGCGATTGATACTCGGGAAGGAAATCTACTTTCTAGGACGGGTGTAAAGACTCGCCCCACCTTTGACATTGTTGCTGACCAGATTCTTGGAGAACCTACTTCATGGAAGCCAAGTATTGATTTGGATGAAGGAGAGACATCACTTTCACAAATCGCTGCTAAACGAATCGGTGAAATGCGAGATAGGCAAGAAATTGAGGAAGGGGAAGAAGAATTACTTGGAGAATCATTTGGCTTGCTAAAAGATGGAAGACCAATATGGGCAGAAGTTCTCGATACTCAGAGAGGATACTCTACTAATTTCACCGATTACGGCATGAAGGACCTTGCATTCAGACCTCTGTGGCCTCCAGTTCAGAAACTCTCAGACCACAACACCTGGAAGAGTTGGCATGTTGTTGAAGAAAACTCACGGGCTTCAATGGCCTGTGAAAAAGTGATTGAAAAGCCAGGCATTACAATGAATCCACTACTGATTCTTGGCGACACTGGATGCGGTAAATCCCATATTTTGAGCGCCTCAGTTCAAGCGATGATTCGCAGACAAGATGGCAATGTGCACTTATTGTCAACATCAGCAATGAGAGGCTGGGAATCATTACCTGATGGGTGGCAAGACGCCGTAGCACATGCAAACCTAATCGCAATCGATGACCTTCATCTCGCTGATGAAAGAATAGCGACAGAACTTGGTATGATGATTGATTATGCTCTAAACATGGGTGTACAAGTTATTGCAACATCAAGAGTTGATTCTAATGAATGGCCTGCTCGCAGACTATGGGAAGTGATGCGTTCCGCTACTAGCGTTTGGATTAGAAAACCTAGTCACTCATCTCTAATCACTCACTTACGACGTAATGCAGGAGGCCGCGCACTGCTTCTAGATGATGCTATGATTGCTAGAATTGTCAAGCATGGAGGCGGCGACTGGCGAAGCACAGATGCAGCATTTGAGAAAGTGGCTCTTGCGATTGAATCAGGAGAGAGAATTATTTCCGGTGATGATGTAACTAGCATTCTAGAAGAAGTTCCTCAAGAAATGACGGAAGTCGAATTATTCACAGAAAGAGAAGACTTGGAAGAGATCGCTTCTCGAGTAATTAGCGAAACACTTGACCACGTTTACACTGGAAAGGATGTTGCAGGAGTTGAATTGAATGTGCCAATACCTGAGCTCAGCGACGACTGGGAAGTCCCAGAACTCACGATTGAAGAGAAGGACGAATTACACGAGGTATTGACTAGCACCAACCTCACACCACATGTAACGACAACCCTAACTGTCGATGAAAGTGATGAGTTCCTAGTTCACAGAGATGACAATTTGGATAGCCTAGACCAAGTTCGAGTTGCTGAAACTACCTCTAGCATAGATTCAATCACTGACCAAATGTTTGAGAGAATGAGTAACGAACACGCAGAGCAATCACAGAAATTGGCAGAACTAGAAGAAGAAATGTTTGCGCTTGCTGAGAGAAGTAGAGACGCATCTGTTGAAGAGCTAATCGAAATAGCCGACAGAGTCGGAGAAATAGAAGTGATTCTAGGAAACGTGCAAGAGCCTCCAAAATATGCTATGTTGACTCCTGTCACTGTCTTGACACCAATAGGTGAAGAGGCATGATGCGACCATGGTGGATGTCAGGAGTTCCATTTGCTTGCCAACCAAACTGTGGCAAATGCTGTGATGAGCCCGGCGGCATAGTCTACCTACGCCCCATCGATGCCGAAGCATTAGCTTCACATCATGAGATGGGAGTTGAAGAATGGCTTGAAAGAGATTGTCGGCAGACACTTGACGGCAGATGGATCTTGAACTCAGACCCTTACACTGACATCTGTATCTATCTCGATGAAGAAAAGAAGTGCACAGTCTATCAGTCACGGCCCGCACAATGTAGGTCATTCCCATTCTGGGCTGAAAACGTGCGTTCGCAGCGTTCGTGGGAGAAGACGGTGAATAGTTGCCCAGGACTAGAATCAGAGGAAGCGTTCATCATTGATGGTAACACAATTCGCAAGAAAATTATCGATGACAGAGATGCAACCAGGGGATTCAGAGAATGGCCTCCTAAGAACAGATGATACATTTTCATTTCACTGTTGTTTCATCAAAAAACACTAGGTGTTGTAAAATACACTGAAATAGTGTTTTGTTGCAAAAAACAGCGTCGCCCTTATACCGTGGTGGCTTTTCCCTCGGTTCGGTGGTGAATTCTTGGCTGATGATGAGTCGTTGTTGGAATTGACTACTGCTCACCTCAATATTGGAATGAGAGGAGTTCCAGTTGGAACTTGTAGAACTTCTTTCGTAACACCTACTGAAGGGGTTCACTATTGCGGATATCCGATTAGCGAATTAGCCATGATGTCCCCTGAAGACATCATTTACTTACTATTCAACAAGGAATTGCCAAACATAGAGCAATCTGTAGCATTTAGAGAAGAATTGCAATCCAGAAGCGAACTTCCTTCCGGAGTGGAAGAAGTCCTTGCTACCCTGCCCCGAGATGGACATCCGATGGATTGGCTATCAATTGGCATTCACACTTTAGGAATGCTTGGTGGTGTAGACGATTGGAAAGAAGATGCAATGAATCTAATCGCTAGAATGCCTAGATTGATGGGATTAATTTTCAGGTATCGCGAGGGGCGAACTGACAATATTCCTAGCGATGATTTGACACTGCCTTTGGTTGGAAGATTCACTAACACTCTTGATTTGGATAATGTTGACAAGGCTGTAATGAACAGGGTATTGTCTACATATCTCGTTCTTCACATGGACCACGGTGGAGGCAATTTGTCAACATTCACGGGCAAAGCTGTAGCAAGTGGCCATGCCACAGTCTACTCTTCAATGGCAGGAGCAATGAATGCTCTTTCCGGCCCACTACACGGCAGAGCAAACCAGTCATGCTTTGAATTCGTAAAGCGCATTGGTACTTCTGACCCTGCCGAGGTCGAAAGATTCGTCAGAGGTGAACTAGAAGAGAAGAGGCCTGTGTTCGGATTTGGACACGCTGTTCTGCGTGCAGAAGATCCAAGGGCCACAGTACAATTCGCTCTAGGTGAAGAAATCTGCCCAGATGATGAGTACTTCAGAATCATCCGAGTTCTGCGCCAAATTGCTCCAATGGTACTTTCAGAAAATCCAAAAATCAGCAATCCAAACGCAAACGTAGACATCGCAAGTGGAACCTTGCTAAACTATGTTGGACTACAGGACCCTGAATACTATACCACATTCTTTGGCTGGGCAAGAGTTGCAGGAATTGGTGCACAGATTGTAGATGAGAGAACTGTGATGCGTAATGGGAAAGGAATCCCAATCTACCGTCCAAAATACATCGCAGAAGAACAAAGTCTACGTCACATCGACTGAATTACAGGTCGTGCTGTTTTCCCACAGCCACGGTGGCCTATCATTCTGACAGTCTTCCAGCCCAACTGCTCATCGCTAATTTCATGCCATGGAGCAACATCTTCCGGCAAAATCCCTTTGCTAAGGTCATTCCATTCCTCATCGGACAAAGGCATAGTCGCAGGCCTCATCCATCGACTACTTCCACATGGCAATGTCATTGAGGGGTCAGGATAATCTGTTAATATTGATAATCCAGCACCAAGAAGGTCTCTTTCCATGTAAGGGTGCCCTGGCCACACATACACTGGATAATCTCCCAAGATTTTTCTCAATCTATTCAATTGACGCCCTTTGAGTCCTACTGGTCTACCAAGATGGAGATAACGTTTGATTCCTTCAAAGTAATCAACTGCACAAGGCATCATTGGAGCTCCTGAACTCTTCTGTTTATTCATCAATCGATTGAATGAATAAGCTACGAATTGAGGAAGAGCACGAATTCTCTTGCTATTGTGCGAACCTGTTCTAGGAACAACTGGCAACAGTCTTGACCACGGACGATTAGAGCCAGACAACTTTGCCACTTTCTTCATCGGCTTATGGAATGCATAGAACACTGCTGCCTCATTGTGAATACCAGCATCATCGACCATTCCGCTAGCAAGTTGCATTATTCTCGCCATTCTCTTTGTTGGTTCCTTCTCGATAGACGGTAGGCATCGTTTAATTTCCAAACATGCAACTTTGGAATGTTCTTGCCAGGGAACCAACCATTCCTTGTCAGCCATTAATTTCTCAAATGAACAAAATCCGACTTCTTCCAAATCCGCTAAATCCCATTCCTCTACAATTTGTGGTCGCCCATCCAGCTTTTCTTTTGGAATCGAAACCGTGTGGTCATGATGAACCACTAACTGGTCATCTGCAGTTAATCGTAAGTCGAACTCAACACCATCCATATTCTGCATAGCTTCCACTAAGGAAGCATGCGTATTTTCTGGATGCTGGACGAACGCCATTGTATTGGCTTGAAACGATTTCATTATTGAATCATATGCCGGAAATTGAAACCGGCCCAACTATCATAAGCGGTGAAACACAGTGCGAGGCATGGCAGAAGACCAACGCGTACGAGGATATTGTGCATACGATTGGGGTAAGAGTGCTTTCGAGACATCGGTAACAACTGCGGTTTTCCCAGCATGGTTCGCATATCTATTCGCTGAAGCAAATGGAATCTCCACGAAAATCCTAGGCTCAGAATGGACAGCAGATGCTATGTTTTCTGCTGCAGTAATGATTGGCGCTTTGCTTGTAGCAATTTGTGCACCATCCCTTGGAGTAATTGCAGATAGAAGAATGATCAAAATTTGGTGGCTTCGAACTCTAACATGGGTGGGTTCCATCTCTTGTGTACTACTTGCTTTATCGCCTTACCTAGGGGTGTCTATCGGTTGGATATGGGCCACAATTATGTTCATGGTAGCTAATGTTGGATTAAATGGAGCGGGTGTATTTTACAACGCTCTTCTACCGCATATGGGGGATGAATCCGAAATGGATGCAATCTCAAACAAGGCCTTCGCTGCAGGTTATCTGGGAGGTGGATTGTTACTAGTAGTCCATCTAATCATGGTGCTAAACCTAGAAGGAAGTTGGGTAATTCCATTCGTTATGGCATCATCTGGATTATGGTGGCTAGGATTCGCTCAAATGACATTCAAAATGGTCCCAGAGCCTCACATAGAAGATGAGATGGAGCCAATGGGCATGATTGCATCAACAAAGATGGCACTTGGAGAAGTGGTTTCAACTCTGAAAGACATCAAGAGTTTCAGAACATTATTCATCTACATGTTAGCTTACTTCTGTTTCATCGATGGAATCAATTCAGTAACCGCTCTTGCAGGAGTGTTTGGAATTGTAGTTCTCGGCCTAACAACAACTGGATTAATTCTGACAATTCTGATTATACAATTCGTTGCTGCACCAGCGGCCATCGGATTTACCAAACTAGCAGATAAGTGGGGTACAAAGAAAGCACTGCAATTCTCTCTGGTTTGCTGGTGTGTAGTGATTATCGGAGCACTATCTTTCGCACCTCTAGAATTAGAAAAGCACGAAGAATATGACATACAATATACTTGGGATGCAGATGGAGAAACTTACGTTGTCGAAGCAAGAGAAGGAGTCAACAATATTGCAGCACTTCCGGATGACGACGAGCAACAGTGGGCATTAGACTATGAAGAGATTCTGCCAGTTCAACAAAATGAAGATGTCAAAAGACAGGGATACGCTGTCGAGTGGGCATTTGATGACGATGGAGCACCCATCCCAATGAATGTTACATTAAACGAATCTACAATTGCAAGTTTATCCGCATCAATGGATGAATCAAGATTCTCCTACAGTATTGATGGCGGAGAATTTGATGGAGGCGTCGGACTTGGAGAAAACCATCCTACCAATCTTGGCGATGGAGTTCTAGACTTCATCCCTGATACTGCTCGCTCTTTAGTTTGGGCACCTTTAGGAATTAGTGTATTCTTCCAATTCTTACTACTTGGAGTGTTTGCTGGGGCTCTGCTAGGTGGTTCACAAGGCTTAGCTCGCTCTATGTTTGGACAGATGGTTCCAGAAACAAGATCCGCAGAATTCTTTGGGTTCTTTGGATTCTTTGGTAAAGTTGCTGCCTTACTAGGTCCGCTAATCTATGCGGTGATGACAGTAATGTTTGATTCTAGAGTTGGAATTTTCGCCATCTCTCTACTAATTGTAGCTGGAGCAATAATTCTACGACGAGTCGATGTCGAAGATGGTATCGCAGTCGCAAAAGCAGAGGATGAAAGAAACCGATTAAGTGCTTCGGAGTGAAAATACTCATAGCCGTAGGCTATGGGCGGTGAAGTAATGAGTCCGTACTCAGTGATGATGGGATTAATCCTAATCCTAACTCCAATCATTTGCTGGGTGTTTACACTTGGCCGTGAACACACTAGAACTCCATTGAATAAAGCGTTCCAAGTTATTCACGAGAAAAGGTACTACCTCCACGCTCTTGGTTACCTTTTCATCATCAAGTGGAAAGCACTGACTGATGACCTAAATGAGCCTATCAAAATCAAAACTGGTAATTGGACTGATTGGATCTACTCTTTCGAAGGTGAAATCACTTTATGGGTTCAACAGACATTCGAGAACGCATGGCTAACTGAGTTCTTGAATTTCCATTACCTATTCATCTACCTATTCTTGATTTACATCACTACAGTGTATTTCGCATACGTTGGCGAAAGAGACATGACCGACAAGGTCACTCTCAATTATCTTCTGATTTATGCCTTAGCGGTCCCATATTACCTATTCCTGAATGTGGAAGTCACATCATCGTGGATTCCTGGAATGAAAGCACTTCTGTATCACGATGGTTGGTACACCGTGTTCTATGCAACACACGACCCATTAGACAACGCAGTTCCATCTTTGCACGTCGCTATTCCATTCGGAATAATTCTCCTAAACTGGCTGCACTGTAAAGAGAAAGGAATCAAGATGCGTGATTGGACACACTGGCCATATCACCTCTTCATCGTAGTAAATACCATCCTTTTCGTATTCACTATTGCCTATCTAGGAATACACTGGCTTGTTGACATCCCACTAGGTATGCTTGTTGGAGGAATTGGTGCACTATTCATCCATCACCTGCAACCCAGAATGCGTAATGACCACGGAGGAATGTTCGAAGGGGTCACCAAAAAGAAAGTTGTCAATCACACCTTTTGGGAAGGTGCTGCAACCCTACTACTACTCTTCCTAGTTCTTTCTGCTGTCTCTTACCAAGAGAACAACATCGACGACAGAGTATCGATGAGATTAGGCGGAGGAGATTCCACCTATGAGATCCTAACACCATTATCCTATGGAGATGAAGTTACGACTTCGATAACTAATCTAGATGAATCGCTTACGCTTCAATTCTCCATCCTTTGGGTTGAAGAATCGGTAACTGCCATGGACCAAGGTGTAATTAATTGGTCTGAGATAGAAAAGAATCAGACTGTGTATTTTGTTGAGCCTGGAAAAACAAAGAATGTTACAGTTACCGATGCTAAATTATGGCATCTTGTCATTCTTCACAACAGTGCTGAAGAACTTGATGATGTGATTGAGGTTCGAATAATCAACGATTACGGAGATGACCAGATGTGGAAAGCCGTTGCACTATCTCTGCCATCAATGTGGATGACTGGATTCGTAATTCACCGTTTGAAGAGGTTGAAGCAAGCTGGCCGTTCTTTCATCGATTCAACTCCTTCCCACAAGTGGGAGGAAGAATGAATGAGTGAAGAATTTAGTATCGACCCTGAAATCAGAAATTTGTTCAAACAAGTTTCAGAGCACATCAGAAGTCGCCTGAAACTCATCGTTGCCCTATTCATCATCGGCATTGCAATAGGAATACCGCTTTCTCACAGAGTTGTTGACTGGCTATTAGGGGCCGGGTTAGTACCTTCAGACGTCAACATCATCATACTGACTCCAGTCGAATTTATCATGCTACAAGTAAGAGTTGGGGCATGGCTAGGTGCAGGATTAGCAGTCCTAGCGCTAATTATTGATGGAGCTTGGAAAAGTGGTCTTGCTAAAAAAAGCCCAAGGCCTACTTTGAGCGTAATTATGGCCGTCATTACTGCAACCATTCTAGCCATCATTGGCATAATTTACTCGTGGTACCTTCTGACTCCAATGCTCCTAGATTATTTGGCTACTGATGCTCAATCTGCTGGGCTGTCTACAGAATGGAGACTGTCATCATTTATTGGATTCATAATCAGCCTTTGTCTCGCTTGTGTAATTGGATTCCAAGCTCCTCTAATCACAACGTTATCACTACAAACTGGTGCAGTGGATAGGGAGACATTGCTGGCTTATCGTCGCCACATTTGGTTCATTACTTTCGTTTTGGGAGCAGCGTTCTCTCCGCCAGACCCACTGTCGCTATTCTTGGTATCTCTACCGATTATCCTTCTATTCGAAGCCGCTTTGATTTGGGATAAAATCACGGGTGAAAGCAAGGATGCAAGTGTTTGATTGGAACACAAATCTTACCCGGAGACGGACGATTTTCAGTTCCATGTGAATCTCCTCCAACAGTAATTGGTAAGCCTTGCTGCATCAATTCTAAACGATACGAATCAGGGTGCGAGTTGTGCACTGCTTCAATACAATCCACTCCAAGTTTCAACAAAGTAGGAACTAGAATGTCAATCTCAATCCCATAATAATAAGGATGGGCTAGAGAGGTCAATCCACCAGATTGGTGCACCATTTTAACCGCTTCAGAAACGGTAGGAAGAGGTCTTTCTCTGAATGCAGGTCCATCGTTACCAATCCATTTATCGAATGCTTCAGAAACTGATTCGACGATTCCATGCTCCATCATCGCTCTAGCGAGATGTGGTCTACCAAGAGAATCCTCAGCAAATTTTTCAACATCCTCAATTGGGATAATATGACCCATCTCTGCTAATGCTTGTAGCATCAATTTCATGCGAGGAACTCTTGCATCTTTCAGACTCAATAGCCAATCACTGAACTCTTGGGAAGCACCTTCAGGGAAATAAGCGAGAAGGTGCCATGAAGAAGGATTCTTAGTCGAACTTTGTANNTCNACTTCACAAGTAATCTCTACGCCAGGAATAAATCGCATCCCTAATTTTTCACAGGCTTCACTAGCTTCTTGCCAACCCGTATCTGTGTCATGGTCAGTCAATGACCAGACTTTCACACCTGAATGAAATGCTCTTTCCGCCATTTCAGTCGGTGAATGCAATCCATCACTATGCCATGAATGGCAATGCAAATCGACACCTTCGGTCCACATAATCAAACCTCAGAAATCTGGTAATTCGGGTAGATCTAACGGAGGAGGAGCAGCAGAGGCTTCATCCTCATTCAACAAATCATCAAGGTCTGGCATTTCAGGTAAATCTGCCATTACAGGGGCATCAGGCAGTTCCAAAGGCGCTACATCTGGCAGAGGGATTGATTCGACTCCATAGGTTTGGAATCCTCTTGAGTCAAACTTGTCAACATTGACTTTGTCGTGGTTGACGTCATTGTTGGAAACAGCNGCAGNTGAAGACTGGCCGATATCTCCTTTGGATAGTGCGCTNATTGCGTTGTCAACAGCAGATTCATCTTGTGTCACTTGAGAGCCAATAATCGATTCAATAACCGCTGCAGTATTCGGGTTAACAGAATCTTGAGCAGATTCCAGACTGACCATGGTTGGTAGGTCTTCCATCATTTCATACTGTGCTGCAGCTGAGCCATGGTCATGTACAATAGGAATATCGTGCTCTCTTCTAGCCCACCAAGACAGTGCTAAACTCAGCGGGACCATTGCCAANAATCCTGTTTCAATATCCCCCCATCCTTTTGGAGTTCCAATCGGAAGAAATGCTGAGAATAACAATCCAACAAATGCGATTAAGGCAACCGTATTCGCAGCAAAAGCGATGTTAGGGTGCCTCGGGTCCATGATATACTCTAGAGGGTGGAACTCAAGAATGTTGGGCTTCTGCGGAAGTTACAGTATTTGCCATCAACATTGCTACAGTCATTGGCCCAACTCCACCTGGTACTGGGGAAAGTAGTGAAGCGACTTCTTCGACATCTGGATGTACGTCTCCTGCCAGTCTCCAACCTCTCTCTCTAGTAGAATCTTCAACTCGATTTATTCCTACATCGACGACTACAGCGCCGGGTTTAATCCAATCTTTCGCAACCATCTCAGGTTTTCCTACCGCTGCAATAACAATATCAGCAGACAAACATTCAGCCTTTGCATCAACCGTTCTTGAATGAACAATTGTCACAGTGGCATCAGCACCACGAGAAGCCAATAGCAAAGCCTGAGGCATTCCTACATTGAAAGAGCGCCCGATTACAACAGCCTTTTTCCCGGTCATTTCCACATCAGCCCAACGCAACATTTCCATCACACCTGCAGGTGTGCAAGGAATCATTCCATCAAGGCGGCCTTGTACAATTCGTCCAAGGTTTTCAGGATGAAATCCGTCCACATCTTTGTGAGGATTGATCAAATCGGTTAGAGATTCTTCATCCATGTGCGAAGGTAGTGGGGACTGAATTAGAATCCCGTGCAATGAATCATCTTGATTCAAAGAAATTATTGTCTTTTCAACTTCTTCCTGCGGTGTATCTGCAGGCATTTCGATGTGAGTAGATTTGATACCCAACCTTTCACATGAACGAATCTTGTTTCTCACATACACATGTGATGCTGGGTCATCGCCCACAATAACTACTGCCAAATGTGGCTGAACTTTGCAATTTGCAATTCTGACTTTCAACCTCTCTTCGAGGTCGGCTGCACAGGATTTTCCATCCAGTCGGGCTGCAGGCATGACTTAATCCAAATGAATGATGGTGATGAGGCTTGCGTTATCTCAGAATCATTCTTCTTCACTGGACCATAACAATTTGTTACACGCTGGACAGATGTATTCAGAAGGTCTAGGACCATCTACCGTCTCTAGATTTCCACAAGGACCGCACAGAATAGTTGACTTGACTGGCTCGTCCATAGTAACGTCCACTCTGTACATGAACCTTCCAGCATCAGGTAGTCTTTCCATCGAAGGTTTCCAATCTGCAACAGCTTCAGGACTCATACCCATTTGACTTGGAACTGACATTCCGATAATGAAACAGACTATTCCACTGATACCTACTACGCCACCCATGGCGATGTTAACACCGAGTGAAAATAATGCTCCGAATACAATCAAAACTATTCCAGAGAGAAGGAAGTTTTCTCTGCGGTTTTTCATAGAATCAACTCAAAGCCTTACTCAATGCTTGTGCGACTTTTGGTACTTCATCCAAAGGCAATGCACACAGACCGATTCTGACTCCACCAGTTAACGGTACTAGGAATACTCCATTTTCTGCACATTTGTGAGCAATCTCACCAGGGTTTTCAGATTCTAGCCATGCAAAAAATCCGTCCATTGTAGGATTTAGAGGAACGCCTAATTTTTCGCATTCTGAAATGAGAGAACTTCTTCTATCATCCAATAACTGCTTCAGGCGGTCTCTCTCTTCTGCCCATGCTTTTCCACCTTCCTCTGAAGAATGCATTTCACTGACGCAATACTGAGACACTCTTGGAGTTGCACTCCACGTTTGTCTGGCTGTTACACACATCACCGTGTCCATTCTATCTGTGACTTCTTTTTCTGGATGCATACTAACTAATGCACCTGTTCTCAAACCGTAGATTGTATGAGATTTTGAAAGAGATATTGCAACGCAAATCAACAAGTTTTCCGGCCACATCATCCCATTCTCAATCGATTCAAGAATTGTATCAGCCCATGCATGTGTTTCCTCTGCATACAAACTGTATGCTGAATCAAGAAGCAGGGTGTGGCCTACACCGGGATTGTTTAGTGCAGAATCAACAAATGACTCCAAGCATGCAAATCGTCCTTCTGGAGTCATTGACAAACCTGTTGGATTGTGGGCAGGGTCGTTCAACCAAACCATGATTTTGTCCTGTGAAGAGCACAATTGCTTCAACTTCGCATCAAACTCATCTCTTGCAAAATATGGGTGAACATCACTGCCGTTAGGAGGGAGTAAAGGCCAGGTCTCAAACTCTAGAGCGTTATTTTCCAGGAAGCCTTTGTACGGCCCCCAGTGTCTGTCTCTAAGCAGAGCAGATTGGCCCATGCTTAGGAAATTATTAGCAGCTAAAAACAGCGCACCGCTGCCTCCAGGGCTAGCGGTCGAAGAGAAATTGAAACCTAATTCTTCTAATTGTGCACGGGCATCGCCAAATGCTAGAGTCTTGGTCAAATCGAGGAATGAAGGCAAACCGGCTAGAGGAGCATAGGCAGAGATCTCCTGCTCAGGAGCATTCCTAACTGCCGCATCTACAACTTTGTTTATCGCAAGACTACCATCGTTTTCCAATAAGGCGCCAATAGTGCCGTTTACTGCAGGCTTACCTGCTGCTTTAGCCTCCTGGAACTTTGCCCACCAGCTGAAAATAGTGTCATTTCCATGTTTTCCAATGCCTGCTGCATTGAGGAAATTCTCTCCAGCCATACATCTCCCAGCCGGTTTGAGGCTATTGTACTGCCGACGCATTCATCAAGGGCCTTCTTCTCGGCTGGTTCGCGCCAACGTAGCATAGCTGGTAGTGCTTCGGATTTGTAATCCGACGGTCGGGGGTTCGAGTCCCTCCGTTGGCTCCTAGCTTTTCACAGAGCAGTACCGCGTTTTTGTTTTGAGTAAACAAAAATTAGTTTGAACAAATGGATATCATATTCAATTTGCCAAGGTATTCAAGACCTATTCGCGACAGGCAGTAACATGGCGGAGTTCACAAATCCCGAGAGGAGAATGCTTCGCGCCATGCAGCAGAGAGATGGGAACTGGAAGTTAGAAGAAGTTCTCGAGGCATGTAATTGGGATGACCAAGCGATTGCAGTTGCTGCAGGACATGGCCTCTCAAACCACGGCTATGTCAAGATAAATGAGACAAGTCAAACCGATGTTATCCTAGGCAGTGAAGGACAAAATGCATTAGAAAAAGGACTGCTTGAATCAAGACTTTGGAATTATATCAAGTCGAACAAAGACGCTAGCATGAAAGATTTGTCCGCTAATTTTGAGAGACATGAAGCAGGACCNGGAATCGGGTTACTGAAAGGGCTAGGGGTCAAACTTGAAGGCGGTAAATTCTCTTGTGAAAACCCTGATTCTGTTTCAAACAAAATCTCTGAAAGAGAGGCCTTTATTCAATCTCCGTCCATGGACAACCCACTACTCGACCATTTTAAGGGACGAAAAAATCTCATAGAGATTGTTGAGGCAGTCACCAGAACTTGGAAGATAACCTCAAGCGGAATGAAGGTTCCAGAATCTGAACTTGAAGAAGTGGTAAAAATAGCAGAAATTACTCCAGAATTACTGCAAAGTGAAGAGTGGAAAAATGCTGAGTTCAGACCTTACGATGTATCACTTGAAGCATCGATGCCTAGATCTGGAAGAAGTCACCCAATGCAAGCTTTAATCGAGAGGATTCGTTCTATTTTCCTTGAGATGGGATTCTCAGAATTGGTAGATGATTATGTCCAAACCGCAGGATGGAATATGGATTCTCTATTCATCCCTCAAGACCACCCTGCTAGAGAAATGCAAGACACATTCTATCTCGACAACCCTAGAAGCATCGATTTGGATAAGAAGTTGTTAGCAGATTGGAAAGCAATTCACGAGCATGGAGGAGATACCGAATCAACTGGTTGGGGCGGAGAGTTCGACCCTGAAATCTCCCAAAAGGGATTGCTGCGAACTCATACCACAGTAAATACAATACAATATTTGGCTGAAAATCCAGAAGATTCGTGCCGAGTTTTCGCTATCGATAGAGTATTCAGAAAGGAAAGTATCGACAAAACCCACCTGCCAGAGTTCCACCAAATTGAAGGAATTATCATGGAGCCTGGTGCTAACCTAGGAATGCTAGTGACCACTTTGAAAACATTCTACGAAAAAATGGGCTATCCCGAAGTTAGAGTTAGACCTGCTTACTTCCCTTACACAGAACCTTCTCTAGAAGTCGAAGTGAAGTGGCGAGGCAAGTGGCTAGAGCTTGGAGGCGCTGGTATTTTCAGACCTGAAGTGACCGAACCTCTTGGAATCAAAGACCCTGTTTGTGCATGGGGAATGGGGCTAGAGAGATTGGCAATGCTAGTTCTCGGACTTGATGACATTCGACAACTCTACATCTCGGATTTAGAATGGTTAAGGAATCAGCCAATTTTGTGATCGTCATGGACATCAATTCGATAAATGACCACAGTCCTTGGTGGGCAAGAGCATTCGCAATATTTCTGGGATTTATGCTGCTACTAACAGTAGCCAATTTCTTCTATCTCGAGATATTTGGGATCAATGGAATCAACCATTACACATTTGCAGATGCTCCACAAGACCCTGGAGTGTATCCCGGAAATGGTACTGAAGAAGAGCAAAGAAATTACAACAATTCTTTGAGAGAGTGGGAAGATTACCAGAGCTACATGGAAATGATGGACGATTTGGAGGAATCTTATGTTACTGAGATTTCCCAGATTTTTGCCGTACTAACAATTCTAATTGGCATACCAACAATCGCTATGTTTTGGACGCAAAACGAAAAAATGTTGCATTTCGGACTCGCATTCGGAGCGATATCGGTTATTGGAGAAGTTTGGAAAGCGTACCTTTCATCAGAAATTGTTGCTACTTTTATGGAAAGCGTACCCGGAGGAGGAGATTATGCTTGGATTGCCAAAACTTCTATCTTTACATCTAGCATGTGTGGAATATTCTACATTGCCCTGGCTATTGTACTGCACAATATGTATCACAACCTAAACGAAATGCCAGAGAGTGGATTCCATCTAAAAGTTGATACGCCATCTGTTGAAAGAGCAGCCCATGGAGATAATGACATCCAACACTGAAACCATCCCCGGTTTCAAATTAACTAAGTCACTCGGAGTCGCAACTGGTTCCACTGTAAGGGCCAAGCATATCGGAAAGGACATACTTGCTGGATTCAAGAATATAGTTGGTGGCGAAATTAAGGCATACACTGAACTCTTGATGGAAGCTCGAACTGAAGCTCTGGGTAGAATGATGATGGATGCTGCACAACGAGGTGCTAATGCAGTTGTGAATGTCAGATTTGCAACTAGTAGTGTAGCCGGTGGCGCTGCAGAATTGTTTGCATATGGAACTGCAGTAGTTGTTGAGCAAGAGTGATTGTATGTTTGATTTCTTAACCTCAACACCAGTTTGGTTATTGGTTATCTATGGGATAATTTTCCTTTTCAGCGCCTTCTTCCCACTTGCTTTCATCTACTCCATGCTCTTCGGTTGGCTTCACGAGTCTAAAAGGTCAAAGAAATTGATCGCCCGAGAACAGAGAGTCGCTGCGGCTTCTGGTGGAGACAATATCCACACTCTCTCTACACCAATAAGGATGGAAAAGGTCTCTAGTGCAGGTTTAGTAATGACAAATATCACAGTATCTCCCTCTTGGTGGCAACTATTCCTTGGCAACATCAAGTCAATATTTGGTGGACAAATCAAATCTTATGACAAAGTTCTTGCTTATGGAAGAGCAGAAGCTCTGCAAAGGTTGAGAGAACAAGCACTGGGTGATGGCTGGACTGAAATCATTAACGTAAGAGTTGAAACATCTATGGTGATGAACAAGGTCAAAGGAGGCCAACAGAATAAAATTGGCACTCTTGAATTCCTTGCCTTTGGAACCGGAATCAAGTGAAATACCTAGATTACATAGGGAGTCCTTTAGGACTTGATGCCTCGAGAATCAAACATGAGAAGGACAAGGGTAGTGGCCACTATCGGCCCATCTTCTTGGGATTCCACCACCCTACAATCTGTTTTTGATGCAGGTGCTGATGTATTTCGCCTAAACTATTCGCACGGTGAACCAGAGCAAAAGACAGAGTTGTATGAAAGAATTCGCTCGATGGAAAACGAACAACGTAAGACATGTATCTTGGCAGATTTACCAGGTCCAAAACTCCGTCTAGGCGAGTTTGATGGAGTCAGATTACTCAATAATGGTGAATCAATAAGATTACTTTGTGGAAAAATGAAGCATGATGGCGAAGAAATACCTGTCGAATATGATGGACTATCTGCAGACCTAAAACCAGGTAATTCGATCCTAGTGGCTGATGGATTAATCAGATTGTCAGTGACAAAAACTGGCGGCGAAAAAGGCTCATTCATTGACTGTCTAGTAGAAGATGGAGGACCTGTGACCAGTAGGAAGGGAATCAACTTACCAGGAAATACAATCGATTTACCCGCTATTGGCGAGAAAGACAAACTGGCTCTAGACCACGCACTGAAAGCTGGCGCTGACTGGATTGCAGTATCGTATGTACGTAGTGCAGAAGATTTGCGCCCTGCAAAAGATGCTGTCAAGGCTGCAGGATTACATACTCCAATAATCGCCAAAATAGAGCATCCTGCTGCTCTACAAAATCTACACTCCATACTCGACGTCGCAGATGGCGTAATGGTTGCTCGTGGTGATTTGGGAGTGGAGATACCACTGGAAAGGGTACCATTGGCTCAACAGAAAATTATCGATGCCGGCTTGATGCGTGGCATGGTGGTGATTGTAGCCACCCAAATGCTAGAATCGATGACACTCAACCCTAGGCCAACACGAGCAGAAGTCAGTGATGTATCAACTGCAATTAGACACGGAGGCACTGCCGTAATGCTATCAGGAGAAACCGCATCTGGCAAGCACCCTGTTGCGGCTGTAGAAACAATGGTGCGAATTGCGACCGCAACGGAAGAAGGACTAGACTCATCAGGAGGAACACCTGGAGTTCTCTCCAAGTTCCGCTCTACAAGAGCTGTTGCTCACGCAGGAGTTGAACTGGCCAAAGCTGCTAGCGCCAAGCACATCATCGTAGCAACCCAACACGGTAATGCTCCTCGACTAGTAACGGGATACAGACCAGATGTGGTTGTGACTGCCGTAACCGACCGAATTCGAGCCGCACGTAGAATGAACCTACTACCCGGAGTAAAATCTGTCATAGTCGAAGAATACGAGAGAGGTTCAGAGACCATGCAGAATGCGATTAGAGAGATTGCTAAAGATGGAACCATCAAACCAGGAGACCGAATTGTGGCGATTTCAGGATCTCCTCAAGCCATGCGTGGAGCAACTAGTACCGTCAGATTATATCGCCTTGAATCCGATGGAAGTATTTCTGGAACAGAGTGATACTAAGGCGTATTTTTTTGCGCAAGGTTCAATGCTGGAGTTCCATGTCGAGGGCTATGGGTCTTAATCCATTGAATGGCATCTTGGTCGCCACCGGCCTGATATTGGTATCTCTTAATTTGGCATTAGCCTCTTACGCAACCGGCGAAGTTCCCGCTGCGGTAGAAGAAGCAGTTGCAATGAAAGTTAAAGATGATATTTGTGAAAATACTCTTTGTACAGAAGTAAGTGATGATTGGACTGAATCGACCTCGCAAAGAGATTTCTTTGCATGGCATATCACTAATGTCGATGAAGTAATAGCGGACAACGCAGAGCCAATTTATGAAAAAATTGGCCCTGTTACATATGATGTTACTCTCAAACGTGAAGTAGATAATTACGACATCAAGAACGGCCTGTTGACATACAAACAATTGACTTCATACTCATGTTCAGAAGACACTCTAGTTCCGTGCTCAACAGAGGTTAGCCAATTGAATATCGCATTCAACCCACAGGTAGTCGGGGCAACTGGAACCGCAATTAATGCGGTCATGGACATTACGAAAACCGGATTCGTATCCGGAGTTGTTGGAATTCACCTGCAACAAGTAACCGCTGCTCAGGCAGTAGCTGATGAGATTCAGTATGAACACATGGCCAATCTGGCCGCTGTAGAAGGCCCAGGTAGCATATACATCATCGATACCGACATGTACAATTCAGCAGAATCCTATTTCCTCGAAGGAATGTTTGAGGCATTTAATGATGCATATGGTGATGCATTCCTAGATGATGATACCAAGACCTACCTCGGTGAAGGTGGAGTCGACCCTCGCTGGGTTGATGGGGTTTGGAATGACGACGGCGATGGCATTCTTGAGCCAGATGAAGAATGGGGAGGTTTCAACGAAACAGGTGCTCGAATAGGGGACTTAAATGGAAATGGAATTATCGACAATGAAACCAGCAGTTTCGTGCCTACATTGAATCTCGATTACGCGTTTTATGAGGCAGTCGGACCTGATGGAGAGAATCTTTCCCTTGTCAATTACATGGGACCTCTAGTTTACGCTGCTATGGGAGAGCCAGATTCCTTAGATTACATTCAGGAAAACCCTGATGATTCTGTCACATTGAAACGTGCAGAATTGTGGGATTTTGCACATCCTACCGACCTTAACGTCACTCTAGCTAGAGATTGGACACTCTATGGAGGAATGGGTTCATTGATGCTTGACTATGGAGCAGGTAACGATGATTATCTCACCGATTATTCAGAAGATGGAGTCAACCTTTCAGTAAGAGTAGAACGCCTATTTGGTGTTGAAATGGATGATGATGTTGCTGCTGATGTACTAACTATGGGCGACGGCACTGACGAGCCGATGGGAATCTTGGCTGTCAGTGAATCCGGAACTTCATTTGGAATGTCCGAGTTCCTAGATATGAACAAAGATACTGCGATTGACACTTACGGAATAACTGGAAATCAGCACCAAGTCTTGAAGGAATTTTGTAATGATTGGATGAACAATGTTGCGACTCTTCCTCTTATTCTAGTTGGAGGAGAAGGATACATCTCTGCATCCCAATTCGTCAACCAAACATTCGGTTCGGTAAATCCAATCGATAATGAATACATGGAATACTCACTCAATATCGGAGGAATGTGGGGTACTGGAACATATGGTTTCCCAGAGGGTGACCCAATTGACCTAACCCAGGAACAGAGCTCTGAGATGCTGTACGGAGAGTGGGGCCTAACTACTGCCAAGGGTGCAAGTATGTTCCTTTATGGCGAGTTAAGCGGCAAATCTTTGCCAATCAATTACTCAACAGAAGAAAGGACAGAAGCCAAAGATTGGACAAATGAAACTGTTGCAGAAATCTATGGAATCGATGTTGAGGCTGCTGGCGCAGCAAGGTTACTAATGATGGAAGTAGTGTTCAAAAATTTCGTTCCTGACTTCCTAATCGATTCATTTGGAACTAGTAAGTATCTCACACAACCTGTTGACAACTGGCTGTTAGGTTGGCACGACCCTGTGAATGCATACTTGGCTACAGGTGATTCTGAAAATATGACAGCGGGCTGGACTAGCCTTGAAGCGAATGAGACATTCTTTGGTTCCGCAGCATTTGTCGAGGGTGGAATATCTACTGGAGACCCGTCTACAATCACGATTTGTACAGGCGAAGCTGATTCTTGTGACAAAGGTGAAACCGTTCAGGTTGGCGACAGCGAATATGTAAGTTGGAAAAACAAGTCAAAGGAAAGTGCAACTTACGGATTGATTACCTCTGAATTACAAAGTGAAACCACTGGTGGATTCATCACTGGAGAAGGTGACAAGATTGACTTATCAGGTTACGGAACTGCTGATGTCAAATGTGAGAAAGAAAGCACTCTCAAAGGAATTCCTGTTGACGTTTGTACTGCTAAGATGAACCCCTTGGACAGATCAATTCAAGCCAAACTAATCAACAGTGGAGATCTACTCGATGCTATCCCAGGCGCACTACCTGTATTCTTTGGCAGCGATGTAGAAATCAAAGTCGAGCAGCTAAGTGGTGCAATCATCGGTGGTAAATCCGAATCTACATTCTGGCTAGATACTAGAAACATAACCGACCAAAAGACACCACCTGAAATGTCTGATTTGCAGGAAGTATTCGTCATCAAGACGTCGGCAGAACTAGACGATGAAACTGCAGAATCCATGGAGTCTCAAATTGTAACGAATCAGGACTTCTTTGCATTCTTCACCAACTTCGACCATTGGTCCGATTATGTTGCACTTAGCCTTTGGATTGGAGGATTGACCTCTCTTCTAATTGGTGCTGCATTAATTTTCAAAGGAGATAGCGAGGAATCTTCAAGTTCGAAGTGGGGAGATGAACCTGAAACTACTGATTTCACAGGTGAAGTCGAGCAAGAACTTGAGGAATCCAATGAAGAATCTCAACCAGATGAAGAATGATTTCAAAGTGATATCACTTCGATATCATAAAATACGAGTCTGTACTGGATACAATCATGCAGCCCGCAGCCGTTAGCATCCCGACTCAAGCCGTGATGCCACAAACTGAGCCCCAATTTAAAGACAAAAATGCGAAAACCATTAATGGATTCATTGGCTTATTCCTACATTTGGTACTGAGTGTATTCAATCTAGGATTATTAGCCACTGGACCTGGCGCACTTCTCCTGATAATCACCGGTCCAATTTGGTTGCTACTGTGGAATTCATACGTGATTGTAAATCCAAATGAAGCAGTAGTAACTCAGTTCTTTGGGAAATACGTTTCAACACTGAAGACTGAAGGTTTCAGATTCTTCCTCAACCCACTTTACAGTAAGTCAAAGATATCATTCAAGATCAACAACTTCGAATCTAGCAAGTTGAAAGTTAACGACGTTAACGCAAACCCAATCGATATCGCAGCGGTTGTCGTATGGAGAGTATACGATGCTGCAGAAGCAATGTTCGAAGTAGAGAATTACGGGCATTATGTCCAAATTCAAAGCGAAGCAGCTCTACGTGAAATGGCAACAAAGTATCCTTACGATGCTATCGAAGAGAAGGACATCGGAGGAATCACTCTATCTAGTCACCAAGATGAAATCGCAAAGCAATTGCAACAATCCGTTGAGGCTCGCCTTGCAAGAGCTGGTATCCAAGTATTGGAGGCTAGAATCTCTTACCTTGCATATTCTACAGAAATTGCACAAGCAATGCTACGCCGCCAGCAAGCGAGCGCAGTCGTTGCAGCACGACGTGAGATTGTCGATGGTGCAGTCGGCATGGTCGAACTCGCACTACAACAATTGAGCACAAAGGGCATCATTGAACTTGATGAAGACAAGAAGGCAACCATGGTTAGTAACCTGCTAGTTGTCCTGTGTTCAGAAACAGACACTACCCCTGTAGTCAACACAGGAACATTGTACCAGTGAGGTTGATTGAAATGAGAACAGCACCAAAAGTAGTTCTTGTAATAGGCGTAGTTCTAACTCTAATCGGAATTGTTGGCTTTGCAGTAGGCATGGACAGCGTTTCAGAGATTGAAGAAGAATTTACCAAGTACGAGCTTGAAAATGTAACAAACGGAACAATTGTCATCGAAGATACAGATGATTATGGAGACCTAGGTGTGACATTTTGGGTCAAGGGAGTCTACGAAGATGCGAATGAAAATGGCGAATGGGACGTCTGTGAATCAACGACAATAACAGTTCTATCCGCTCCTGAAGTCAACACCGATTGGGATGAAGACCGAAATGGTGATTTCTATTATGAAGGAAATTATGAGGCATACGGCAATGTCAGCAATTGTGACTCTAATTCTCTGAACAAAGTTCTGGACAGAGAAAGTGACGGGCTAGTTAAGGTTGGAAGAGCGTGTTTAGCGTGTTATTCAGGCAATCTTACTTTCGAATCTAATGTACCTGTATGGGTAACCTATGATGATAAGTTAGTTGAAGAAATCATTGATGAAATCGGCGCTCTATTCTTTGGATTCATCGGTGGGTTTGGAGGATTGTGCTGTGGAATTATATTCCTGATTATTGGAATAATCATGGCTCTTACAATGAAGGATGATGGCCATCAACAAATGATGTACATGCCACCTGCTGACAATCAATTGATTGCCCAGCAACCTGGAAGTCAACCATCCACCACCCATATGTCACAACCAGACTTTGGAAATCCTCCTCAAGGCGGACTATAGGTGATTAAATGGAAATTCGACTAATTATCACTTCAGTAATCTCAGTGATGATTCTTCTATACGTTGGTTATTGCTGGGTAAATCAAGGCGTACATGCAAAGGGGAAAGGATGGGTAACAAGAGAGTTCGCCCCCAAGACATTCTGGTTTTGTATGATTCTATACTTAGTGATGGCAATTGGAATATTTGCGAATACTTTCTTTATGCCGAGATGATGGGATTGAAATGGAGAAAAAGAAGATTTTACTGCGATTAGATCCTAAGCTTCACGAAGCCCTAAAACGCTGGGCTGATGATGAATTTAGGTCACTCAATTCACACATTGAGTTCTTGCTAAAGAAATCTCTCAGCAGTAATCGACGCACCGATGATGATGAATGAAACCATACATAATTTGAAGTAGAATTTTACTGACAACATCCCATGGGCGCTCAAAAGAATGTGTTAGGTCACGACATAGGGGAATGTTCCTGCAAGCCTCTTACAGGCTGGTATCGCGACGGTCACTGCAATACCGATGAAATGGACAGAGGCTCTCACACAGTGTGCTGCATCGTCACAGAAGAGTTCCTACAGTTTGCTAAATCAAAGGGCAACGATTTGATGACGCCAGCTCCACATTTCAATTTCCCCGGCCTAAAGCCAGGCGATTCTTGGTGCGTGTGCGCACGCACATGGCTAGACGCTTTGAATCACGGACAAGCCTGTCCTGTCGATTTAGAAGCTACAAATATCAAAGCACTGGAAATCATTCCACTTGAATTGCTTGAAGACCGAGCAGTTTGATCACTCGCTTTCAATTCCTGCATTCTCAGCCAAATACTTCTTTGCATCCTGTTTCAAGAATGGGGTGTACATTGCAGGTAACACAAACAGGCTAGATACCAATGCTAGAATGATTGCTACCACGAATACCTGTCCGAATAATTGCAGTGGAACAAGTGATGAGAAATTCAGAACTGAGAATCCACCTGCCGTGGTTAATGCCGCTCCAAACATAGCGCGTCCTGTAGTTGCAACAGATTTTGTTGACCAAACTACAGGGTCCGCACTCGGTGCATGCTCTACTTCCTCCTCCAGTCTAGTCGTGAGGTGTACTGCATAGTCAACACCTAATCCGAGAGTAAGTGCACCAATCGTAACAGTTTGTGAATTCAGTTGATACCCGGTAAGGCCCATGATACCATACACCCAAATCACGACCACCATCAATGGAATCCATGTTACGAAACCTCTTGCAGCACCACGAACTACATCCTTCTGCCTTACAGTATTAATTCCTACCAACATTAGCAAAATTACCGCAGCAACTGTACCTGTAGAAATGACTGCTGAGTCAGCAACATCTGCAGTAACTTGTGCCAGAATTAGTGAGCGCCCAGATAATTGAACGATGAAATCTCCATCACTTTCATCAGCAATATCTGCAAGGTTTGCAGAAAGTTCTGACTCAAAATCGGCGGTAGCTTGCCAATCCAAAGTCGCCGCCTGGAAGGAGATTACAGTTTGTGAAGCATCTGAATTAAGGTTGCCAGAGGAAATATTCCTTCCTTCTTCAGTTAACAACCAAGTCTCAAGAGCAGTCCAAGATGATTCATCATCACTCAATCCATTCATCAATGCATCAAGTTCACTATTTGTTGTTCGTGACTCTTCTAGAACAGACCATATTCCAATCGGCAATCCCGTCGTTTTCGGATTATCTGATAACTCCAATACAACACTATCATACAGCGCTCTACCTTCTTGCGAGATTACATCGCCATCCAATACTGCATACAATGGTGAAGGACTGCTCTGGAATTCATCAGCAATGAGTAAGAAATCCTGTACAACTGGAACTGATTCATCGAAGTTGTCTCTAGTATCGAATCCCACCTCTAATTGTTGGAAACCAAGGAACATTGGAACTGAAATCAATATTGTTACGATGACTACTTTTTGTGGCACATTGACCAGTGAACCTATCCATGAAGACACTGGGCCAATATCGTTCTTGCCAGATTTTTCCAAAGGCAATTTCTTTGGTGGTATAATCATCATCAATGCAGGTAATGCAGTGATACTCAACAGATAGATGAAGAACAATCCAATGGCGATTACAGTACCGAACGAAACCAAGAATTGTTGTGATGAGAATCTGAACGATAGGAAACCAACCATATCAGTAAAGATAGCAACCATCAATGCTGCGGAGGTTAGAATTGTTCCTTTGCGAATTGCGATTCTTCGAGCCTCGATTGAGAAATCTCTCAGAGTTTCTCTTCCCTGTGGGTCGGCCTTTTCTTGGTCCTGCAACTCTTCCCTGATTCTGGCTACAACGTGCAAACCATAGTCTACACCGATTGCCAGCAATAAAATTGGAATGGAATTCATGGCTGCATTGAATACCATTTTAACACCCAGGAGTGTTAGCAAACCAGCCATTCCATATGTCGCTAAGATTGCGAAAACTGTCAACACCAACACATTAGCAGTATCTCGCTTACTTCGGAATTTTGTCCACAAAATGAACCCTAGAAGTAATAGACATAGGGAATTTAGTATTCCCAATTCTTTACCCAAATTTGCGTTTTGTCCAGTTGCGAGTTGTGAGAAAGAGAATACTGAAATCTCTGAATCTCCTGTTTCAGATTTTGCTTGTGAAGCTAATTCTTCTGCCCATTCACTAATCTTTTCTTGAACATCTCCAATAACTTCAACTCCGTGTTCGCCCGGCTCGGTTACTACTACGAAAGTAGTCAGTACAGGGCCATCAGAGTCCCACGGTTCAGACAAATCTTCTGCTGGTAAATTGGAAATCATCATTGAGCGATAATCAATGGATTGCATGCCCATTAACATCCCAATCTTTCCAGAAATTGGTCCGGTTACCATTGCGATTTCGCTGCTGTTTGGGCCCTGAATTAGATTGGTCAGACCGGTTGATAATGCAGACAAATTTGATGTGATATTTGCTCTATTATCGATTCTATCAAGCCACAAATTGGGGTCTTCTGGTTGCCAATTTCTCAGATTAGCAGCACTTACCATACTTGGATTTGGAATGCTAGAACTAGCTGTGCTCAGGTTAGCAAGATTACCGGATAGGCTTTCATTGTCCGAGGTTGCAACTGCATCAATTGCTAATTGTAAATCAGAAACCCAGGACTCCGCAGTTAGTGGATCCTGAAGATTATGCCATTGAATAGCAGCACTAGCCATTCCACTGTTTGGCTGAATACCGAACAGAGGATATTGGTACTCTTGCAAGTCCTGATTTTCTAACAAAATGGCTTCCAAGGTTGCAAGTTGTTCCCAAGTAGTTGCCTCGTAAAGGTCACCTGAATCGATATCATCGATAAAACGAATGAAATCGATTGATGCTTGATATTCATCTTCGACTTCGTTTAGCAATCTAACAGTTTCATTGTCAGGAAAGAAAGCATCCTCGCTATTGTCGAAATTAATGAACATCGCATTTGGTGTTAATGAAAATATGAATACCAATATGATTGCAATAGTCGTTTTTGGCCTTTCGGTACTGAAACTAGTCATCCCATCGAAAATTCTCTTCATACAATCAACCTATCTTAAACCCGATTTATTCAGTTATATTTGCTTGTTTGAAATCTAACTAAATTATTGCACTTTTTGGTTGTGTTTGTAATCTGCGAAGTTAACGACCAGACTACTCAAAATTAGGT